>PPCM01000062.1_pt1 | contig 198943 bp, 180 predicted proteins | sample 1555541 | NCBI WGS metagenome assembly PPCM01 (sample SAMN05284479, study PRJNA326546) | Marine sediment metagenome, whole genome shotgun sequencing project. | isolation source: marine sediment | place: Germany: Wadden Sea | collected 2012-09-05
GCATGCATGGCTATTCTTCTTACGGCACGCATTAGGCTCGCAACGCGAGCCGATGCATGCGCAGCATGCATGGCTATTCTTCTTACGGCACGCATTAGGCTCGCAACGCGAGCCGATGCATGCGCAGCATGCATGGCTATTCTTCTTACGGCACGCATTAGGCTCGCAACGCGAGCCGATGCATGCGCAGCATGCATGGCTATTCTTCTTACGGCACGCATTAGGCTCGCAACGCGAGCCGATGAATCGAAGATTCGCGGCTATTCTTCTTGTGTATGCAAGCCATTACTCATTAGAGGCTATGCAAGCCATTACTCGTTAGAGGCCATGAACGGCTATTCTCGCTAAAGATTATTCGTGGCAATTCCCGTGATAAATTATTCGTGGCAATTCCCAGTAATCATGAAAAGCGTTTATATAAATAGTTTGACAAAAAGAACAAAATGGAAAAGATACTAGCAGATCTTTTCTTTTTTGTTTTTTGGACATCTAGCGAAGCAGGACAATGGTTGAAGGTGGGTATTTTTCTCTAGTAATGGCCGGTGAAGCAATTAGATATACGGCCTAGTGTAAAAAAAATTACACACTAGGCCGTATACCTAATTGCACAAAATGTACATTAAATTGCACACTCAATAGCTTGGACTATTCTTCTTTAGAAAGGAAGGATTTTGACGGAAGACTGAGAGTCAGTGAAATACAGGCCTTTAGTTAAAATAGTCACAAAAGAGTATTTTGGCATGATACTTGCAATTATAAAAGATATCATAGAGTCGATTAATTAGCTGAAGATAGAATGAAATACCAAAGATAATAGGTGGGGATGAGAATTGAGAAAGTTTAAGGTAGTGCATTATATAAATAACTTTTTCGCTGGTATTGGTGGTGAAGAAAAAGCAGATATTGCACCAGAACTAAAAGAAGGTGCTGTAGGACCGGGTTTAGTCTTAAATAATGCCTTTGGTGATGAGGCAGAATTAGTGGCTACAGTAACTTGTGGTGATTCATATTTCAGTGGAAATACAGAAGATGCTAAAGAGGAAATTTTGGAAATGATCAAATCATACTCACCAGATATTTTTGTCGCTGGACCAGCTTTCAATGCAGGCCGTTATGGGTTTGCATGTGGAGAAATAGCAAAATTTGTTGAGGCGGAATTAAATATTCCAGTTGTGTCAGCAATGTACAAGGAAAATCCTAGTGTAGACATGTATAAGAAAGATATACATATTATTGAAACAGAGATTTCGGCTGCTGACATGAGTAAGGCTATTCCCAAGATGGCATCATTAGCTCTGAAGATGGCAAAGGGTGAAGTGGTTGGCTCACCTTCTGAAGAGGGGTATCACGCACGTGGTATTAGGGTAAATTACTTCCACGAAAAAAAGGGTTCAGAACGAGGCGTTGATATGCTTATCAAAAAAATAAAAGGTGAACCTTGTGGAACAGAATATCCAATGCCTGTATTTGATCGGGTAGAGCCAAATCCTGCTGTCAAGGATATTTCAAAGGTAAAAGTAGCCATTGTGACATCAGGTGGAATAGTACCTAAAGGAAATCCAGACAGAATTGAATCTTCCGGTGCAAGTAAATATGGTATTTACGAAATTCATGGGTTGAGTAGCTTGTTACCAAAAGATTTTATAACTGTCCATGGTGGCTATGACCCTTCTTATATCTCAGAAAACCCTAATTTGGTAGTACCTATAGATGTCATACGCGATATGGAAGAAGAGGGGATCATAGGTGAGCTAACCAATTATTTTATTACAACAACTGGTACAGGAACGTCTGTTGCTAATGCAAAGGCATTTGGAAAAGAACTTTCCGAATTGCTTGCTGAACAAGGCGTGGGGGCTGTTATCGTCACTTCTACTTGAGGTACTTGTACACGTTGTGGTGCAACGATGATAAAAGAAGTTGAAAAGGTGGGTATTCCTGCAGTTCATATGACGACTGTAGTACCAACTTCACTGAAGACTGGTGCAAACAGAATTGTTCCTGCTATTGCTATTCCTCATCCCCTTGGAGATCCATCTTTGGGATATAAAAGGAGCAAACAGTTAAGACGTTCCCTAGTTCAACGGGCATTAACGGCACTTGAGACTGAGGTAGATGGACAAACAGTTTTTGAATAGAAGCAATTAATAATAATGATATAACATGGAAACAAAAGTTTTCCGTTTATATAGTTTTCAGATTGTAATGATACCTTGCATTACGATACCTTATATGAAAACAGTTCTAATCACAAGAGGAAGGGAGAACCGACGGGTTCTCCCTTTCTCTTTTTTTGTTTATATATTGTGTTTGGGGTAAATATAAGTATGGAGAGGAGGCAAAAATGTGGAGAACTAAGATAAGAAACAGTTTAATTGGTGCTTCAGGCGCTGCAAAAGAATTTCCTGTATCCATTTTAAGTGCTTTTGGGTTTATGCTGGTGACGTTGGTGCGTATCTATATGGAATGGCCTGCTCAGGAAGCCTATAATTTTCTTTTTGGGTGTTTGCATCTGGCCTTTGCTTTTGGAGCAATTTTAGGATTGATGCTTATAACGTTAGAACGGCGATTACATGATGACCAAAAGTGGTTTTTACATGCCAATATAGTGACAGGGATAGTCGTTGGCATTTTAATATGGATATTATATAACTTTGGTGGTATTGCTAGAACGGACAGTGATGCAAGCGTACTCTATCTGTCTGAGCTGGCGCGTAACAGAATGATTGTATTGATGTCAATTAGCGGTATCTGGTTTGTTTATGGTCTTAAAAGAAAAGATCAACAGGCCATGTTTGGATCACCCTTGTTTATGGTGCAAAAAGCTTACGTTGTTGCGGTGTTTTATGGATTGATTGTTATGCTTGGTACCGCAATGGTTGCAGGTGCTGTTCAAGCACTGCTATTTGAAGAGATGAGTGAAAAAGTCTATATGGTACTAGGGACCTTGTCTGGCTTCTTTGCTTTTCTAGTTTTCGTCGGTTATTTTCGCCCTAATAAGGATGAGAACCTGGAGTATCTCAGAGTTGTTGAAAGCCAACCAACTTTTATTAGGCGACTCTTTGAGTTAATTTTGATACCGATTATGATGGCAATGACTGTGGTGTTATTATTGTGGGCATTCAAAATAGTATTTACAGGTGAATGGCCTCGGTTTGCTGAACTGAGTGGCATTATTCTGAGTTACGTCCTAATAGGAATATGGTTACACTTTATGGTGACTGAGCATAGTGCTGTCAGTTCGAAATTTTATAAAAAAGTATTTCCAATATGCAGCCTTGTGATTTTAACCTTTGGAATTTGGGGGTGGCTACAACATTTAAATGAAAGTGGTCTTAAGACTGACACTTATGTTTTTATACTGATATGGCTTGTAGGCATGATTGCCTCGGTTGTATTGCCGATTAAAAAAGAAAGGTCACATACAGTAATCGCTGCGGTTATTTCTATAGTACTCTTAGTGTCGGTGTTACCAATGGTAGGTTCTCATAGGCTACCGGTTCGCTCTCAACTTAATAGACTTGAAACCTTGCTGATGTCGGCAAATATGTTTGATAAAGGTCAGATCATACCAGCTTCTGTAGAAGTATCCAGCGAAGCAAAAGAAGACATAACAGATGCGGTACTGTATATCACAAGAGAAGAAGCACCTAAACTACCTGAGTGGTTTGATCCGAAACTTGAGGAACATGCTTATTTTGAATCGACTATGGGCTTTGAGTGGACATGGCCTAAGATGGACTATGACAGTCAGGATAGACGTTATGGTCTAAACCTACAATTGTCACAAGGGATTGTCGAAATAAAAGGCTATGACTATGCTGTAAGCCTCAACCCACGAGGTTACATGAATGAGGAAAGTGGTGCTATTGATTTAATAGGTCATAACGATACCTATACCATCGAATGGGTGGTTGATCGATACTCAGGCATTCCGACGCTGAAAATCATTGCTGGAGAGAAAGTGATTCTCAGGGAGAATTTGAAGGGATATTTGCAGACCTTAACGGATAAGTTTCCGCCTGGTGAAGAAAAACTGAGGATGGAAACAATTGAGGATATGTCTTTAACGATTGAAAATGAGCAATTAGAAGTCTTGTTAGTGTTTAGGTTTATAGATATTAATGTAGATGTTGAAGAGGATAGGATAAATTATTACTTGGATGTTGATAAATTATATATAAAAGAAAATGACTGATATGTAAAACGGCACCTTAACTGGTGTCGTTTTTGATTTGTTGGCGCGCCCAACTGGACGTGCCTAAGAGGCTGATCCTCCTCGATGGTGGTCAGCGCTTTTTTGCAGGCGCAAATGGTTTGTCTGCGTTAAAAGCACTATTTTGGATATGCATGGGCAGTTGAAATAACTGTAAATGCAGAAAACATGATGGTGATAAAGAAGAATCCGGATATTTCAACGGCATCTCAGAATGCTGAACCACTTTTGGTAGTGAAATGATTATTCTTCAGGATGGCGTGACAGACCTTATGTTGATGGAGATTGGAGCAGAAAATGTTCAGTTTCTCAGCGTTTCATCATTAGGTGTTCTCTCAATGCTTGAAAACATAATAGTTTATAGAAAAGACACTTAACAGTGTCTTTTTGCGTTTTCCAGTAGATGATTTAATAACATGACAATATCTAAGAAACACATAATGAGAATCTATATCAATTACTCCTTGTTAGGCGTATACTTACAGTAACAAATAAAAAGATGTGATATGTTCAAGTAATTAATCAGGAAAGGAAGTGAATCCATGTTAGGACAACAACTATTTATGAGCACGGTATTTATCGCAGGATTTTTATCCTTCTTTGCTCCTTGTACATTCCCTCTTATACCGGTCTACATAGGTATGTTAACAGATAAAGAAGGAAAAGGACGCTGGGGACCGATTGCAAAGACAATGTTATTTGTTGGCGGCTTATCGACCAGCTTCCTAATTTTAGGATTTGGGGCAGGCGCCCTTGGTAGTGTAATTAATGGAAGAACTTTTATTACAGCGGCAGGTGCCATTGTAATTATATTGGGTTTGCATCAAATGGGACTATTTCATTTGAAGGCATTGGGAAAATATAAAGTTTTTAGAATCAAACGAACTCAAAAGGGTGACTATTTAAGCACCTATTTATTAGGCATAACCTTTAGTTTTGGATGGACACCTTGTGTTGGACCTGTATTAGGTGCAGTACTTGTACTTTCAGCTGGTGGTGGACAGCCATTATACGGTGTATGGATGATGATGATTTATGCCATAGGACTAGCTATTCCATTTTTGGTCATGGCATTACTTTCAAATGTGTTGTTAGAGAGATTTGAGAAGTTAGAAAAACATGCACCGAAAATCAAGAAGTTGGGCGGCGCTATGATTGTATTGATGGGCATTTTGTTAATGACAGAAAACATCATGGTCCTCACAGGATTTTTCCAAAGATTATTATAGGAAGGGGTAAGACCAATGAATAAAGAGCGGAAGAAAATAATGTGGATGTTTATATTAGGTGTTGTGCTAATGATAAGCGTTCTGGCGGTTCAATTTATTCAAAGTGGCCAGGTCGTTCATGATCCCATGGAAACAATGGATGACACCATGAGCATGGTCATGTCAGATGACGAAATGGGTGACAATGCAATGGAAGAGGATGTCATGGAGAAAGACGATGAAATGATGGAAGAAACTATAATGAACGAAGGACCTATGGCCCCCGAATTCTCATTGATGGATTTAGAGGATAACACAGTAACACTATCTGCCTTAAAAGGCGAGAAAGTATACGTTAAGTTTTGGGCGTCTTGGTGTTCAATTTGTTTATCCGGTTTAGATGAGCTGGACACATTAGCGGGTGAAATGAAGGATTTTAAAGTCGTGACAATAGTTGCACCAGGCTATAATGGCGAACAGAGTGCAAACGACTTCAAGGAATGGTTTAAGACAAGGGAGACTGATAATTTGATTGTCCTACTGGATGAAGACGGTATGATTACAAAGGAATTCGGCGTACGCGGCTACCCAACATCAGCCTTAATAGGCAGCGATGGGATTCTTGTGCATCAAGTCCCTGGTCATGTAGACACTGGTCAAATTATAGAGTTTTTTAAGAGCATACAATAGAGAGGTGACGAGATGAAAGGATTAATGATAGGATTACTGATTGTTGGACTATTAGGTGGCATTTACTACATGCGGATTGCAGCATCTGAAAAACGTATTGCCTCTAATGATTTTTTAAAAGATAAGGTGATGGCTACCGATGATACCAAAGGAGCCATTTCTCTTAAATCGTCTGTAGTAGAAGGTAACTCGGCTCTGCCGGATAATCCCAATGCAGCGTTGATGTTTGATGAAGAAAAACTGGAAGATATCTATCTTGCAGGCGGATGTTTCTGGGGGCTTGAAGCTTATATGACAAGAGTTTATGGCGTTTATGACGTGACCTCAGGCTATGCCAATGGGGATACAGAGAATCCTAAATATGAGGATTTGATTTACAACAATTCAGGTCATGCTGAAACGGTTCATATCAAATATGATCCCGCGCGTGTCGATATTGATACATTGCTTGCTTATTATCTTAAAGTAGTGGATCCAACAAGTTTGAACAAACAAGGAAATGACAGGGGCACACAATACCGTACAGGTATTTATTACACAGATGAAAAAGAATTGCCGACGATTCAATCAGTTTTAAAAAAAGAACAAGAGAAGTATGACAAACCGATTGTTATTGAAGTAGAACCATTAGAACACTATTACTTGGCAGAAGAATATCACCAGGATTATCTAGAGAAGAATCCAAATGGCTATTGTCATATTGACTTGAACGAAGTCGAAGACATCGTTATCGATCCAGATGATTACGTAAAGCCAGAGGATGAGCAGATCAAAGAGATGTTAACTGACCTCCAATACAAGGTAACGCAAGAAGATGGGACAGAAAGATCCTTCAACAATGACTATTGGGATAACAACGAAGCTGGGATTTATGTAGATGTCGTTACTGGAGAACCGCTATTTTCTTCTAAGGATAAATACAAGTCGGGCACAGGATGGCCAAGTTTTACACGACCGATTATCGATGAAGTGGTTACGTATAAAAAAGACTACAAACTTGGTGTGCCAAGGATTGAGATTCGTTCAAGAGTAGGTGACAGTCATCTTGGCCATGTATTTGATGATGGTCCAGTGGATGACGGTGGCTTAAGATATTGTATGAATTCGGCCTCTATGAAATTTATTCAACTTAATCAAATGGATGATATGGGCTATGGCCATTTAAAACACTTAGTCGAGTAGTGAAAGTCCAATTCGCCGCTTAAGGAATCAATAAAATGGTATGAATAATAATAGTAAGAAAATAATATAACAAAGGTGATTCAATGTATAAACTATTAATTGTAGATGATGAGCCGTTGGTGCGACGAGGGATTAAATCTCTCGTCGATTTTCAAGGATTGCAAATTGATATAATTCTTGAAGCGATCAATGGTGAAGAGGCACTCGAGAAGTTTCAAAAAGAACTGCCAGACATCGTGCTTGCAGATATCAATATGCCTAAAATGGATGGATTAAGCTTTGCTGAAAAAGCGAAGAAGGTTAAACCATCTGTTAAGATTGCCTTGATAACAGGGTATGATTATTTTGACTACGCACTTCAAGCGATTAAGATTGGTGTGGATGATTATATCCTTAAACCGGTATCAAAAAACGATGTGCAAGAAGTGTTGCAGAAACTCATAGAAAAAATAAAAGCGACTGAAACCCAAATGGAAGTTCAAAAAACACTAAAGACACTCCTAGGAGATAGTGAAAAAGATACAGAGGATTCCTACAAGGAAATGATACAGTTAATTCTCGATAGGGAACTACATAATTCTTCGTTTTCACTAAAAGCATTAAGTGATGAACTAGGATATAGCAGTGGCTATTTAAGTGGTCTGTTTAAAAAAATATATGGCACTACATTTCAGGATTACTTGGTGAAACAACGGATGGAAAAAGCAAAATTGCTTTTGTTGACAACAGAGCTGAAGCATTATGAAATAGCAGAATCTATTGGCATCAACGATGTGAACTATTTTAGTGCACGCTTTAAAAAGGTTGTAGGTGAGTCTCCAAAGCAGTATAAGGAGAGGGTGAGACGTTCAAATGAAAACCAATAGAAAATTGATGAAAACCTTGAAAGTTCAAATTGCATTGTATTTCTTTATCGCCAGTGTATTGTCTATCGCACTGATTGGGATGATTGCTTATTACAGCACCTCGGGCATTATTCTTGAGGATCGGTTAAAAAGTACAAAAGCATCCGTTGAACAGAGCGGGCAATATATAGAAGTATACTTGGAAAAATTAAAAGCCCAGGCAGATGTAATTGCCAATGACGGGGATACGATTCATTATCTAAGTGATGGGTCCTTGTACTCAAAAGATCAAGTGATGCAAATGATTAGAAATACTTTGGCCACAGATGACGCCCTTGTCTCCATTATTATTGTCGGGAAAAACGGTGGAATTCTTTCTAATGAAGAAGGTCTAGATATGTCTGTATCAAGTGATATGATGAAGGAAGCATGGTATGTCGCTGCCATCAACAGTGAGATGCCTGTATTGACGTCTGCACGTCAACAGTCATTTACGATGGATAAAGACACTTGGGTTATTTCCATTAGTCAAGAAGTGAAGGATCATGACAATGAAAATATCGGGGTTTTACTTATAGACATTAAGTATCAAGTCATTGAAGACTATTTAGGGAATATGAATCTTGGGGAAGAAGGCTATGCATTTATCGTCAATGATATGATGGATGTTGTTTATCACCCGGATACGATTTATTTTGAAAGTGAGGAAAAAAGGGACACCCTAGAACATATTTACGATAAAACTGTTGGATATGACAAAGAAATGGGCATGCTGACCCACAGCTACAGCATCCAACATTCAAATTGGCAACTAATAGGCTTGTCTTCTCTTGACGAGCTTGCAATTGTAAGACGACAACTGGTTGAGATATTAGTGTTGGCTGGTTTATTGCTGAGTGGCATTGCTGTCGGTGCAGGGTGGTTGATGGCAGAGCGGATTTCTAAGCCGATTAAGCGTCTTGAAGAGGCAATGCTTGACGTGGAAGAGGTTATGGAACAAATAGAAGTGGATGAAAAAGGGTGTTATGAAGTCGTTAGTTTAACCCATCATTACAATAAGATGATCGAGACAATCGAAGGGTTAATGGAAGCGATAAAAGAAAACGAAGGGTATTTAAGATCCTATGAAATCAACGCCCTTCATAGTCAAATAAATCCGCATTTTCTGTATAATACATTGGATACAATTGTATGGATGGCAGAGTTCAATGACAGTGAAAAAGTTATCGCAGTAACAAAATCATTGGCTCAGTTTTTTAGGTTGTCCTTAAGTAACGGTCAGGAACTAATTTCATTAAAGGATGAAATTGATCACGTGAGACAATATTTGTTTATTCAAAAACAACGATATGACGATCAATTGAATTATGAAATCATAGTGGATTCTTCGATAGACCATATAGATGTACCCAAAATCATCCTGCAACCGATTGTTGAAAATGCTTTGTATCACGGGATTCGTGAAAAAGGGGAGCCAGGACATATCACGATAAGAGTGATACCTGACGAAGTACATCAAATGCTACAGTTGGTCATTGAAGATGATGGTGTGGGATTTGATCAAACAGCTCCTAAAAAAGAGAAGGTGAAATTAGGTGGTGTTGGTATTGCCAATGTGGATCAACGTTTAAAACTGTACTATGGAGACCAGTATGGTTTAACGATTAATTCGGTTGTTGATAAGGGAACAAAAGTAGTTATTACATTACCCATGTCTTCTTAATAAAAGCACTCACTTATATAGAAAAAAATCGCCATCGGCATCTACATCAACAGACTCTTCGCTGAGCATTAACTGAAGTGCAATACCATCGATTGCGCCGATGAACAATGAGGCCATGTTTGAACTTGCGAATTTGGATCTTACCATTTAAAATGCAAAAGAGACTTTTTATTTTCTTAAAAGTATTGTATAATCACATCTGTGCGTAGTGAAATTGAAGTAACTCTATGCAAGAAGAGGTGAATAAATGAGTAAAGAAAAAATAAATAATAGTGGTCTTGCTGGTGAAGGCTGTCCAGTACTGATGCCAGATGAAGATAAGAAAACGTTAAGAGAAATAGAAAGAAGTATTATTAAGAAATATCGTAAGCAAGTATGGTCGCCATTTATTAAGGCAATTAAGGAATATAACTTGGTTGAAGAAGGTGACAAGATTGCCATTGCTATATCAGGTGGTAAAGACAGTTTGTTACTGGCTAAACTCTTCCAAGAATTACAACGTCATGGACGTGTCAATTTTGAATTGGAGTTTATAGCAATGGATCCAGGCTATCATCCGAATATCAAGGAACTACTTATCGAAAACTGTGAACACCTTGGCATTCCGGTGCATATTTATGAATCAAGAATCTTTGATATCGTTGATAATATCGCACAGGATTATCCATGTTATATGTGTGCGAAGATGAGAAGAGGGTCATTATATGACAAAGCACAATCGTTGGGATGTAATAAGCTTGCTCTTGGTCATCACTTCAATGACGTCATAGAGACAACGATTATGAACTTGTTCTATGCAGGAACGGTTAAGACAATGCTACCTAAGCTAAAGTCTAAAAACTTTGAGAACATGCAACTGATTCGTCCAATGTACTTAATTCGAGAAAAAGCCATTGAAAGCTTTACAAAAAATGCAGGCATCTGGCCACTAAACTGTGCGTGTATGGTAGCGGCAAAGAGAACATCAAATATGCGATATGAGATTAAAGAAATGATTGAAGGCATGAGTGTTGATACCAAGGTAATCGAGAAATCAATCTTCAGAGCCCTTCATAACATCAATCTTGACGCATCTATCGGATGGGTTGAAGATGGTGAACGTCATAGTTATTTAGATAAGTATGATGAAGAATAAAAAAAGAAAGTAACAATAAATAGCAAGTTATATTTGTTTGAGCTAAGCTATCAGAAGTATATTCTGGTAGCTTTTTTCGTGAAAAACAAGAACAGCATGTGTGAGTATGTAGCCATAGGAATCAGCCGGCAGGCTTATTCCTATGGCTACATACTCACACATATTGGGCGCGCCAGCGAACGAGCAATTCGAAGAATTGCGAGGTGTTCTTATTAAGTATGTGGCAAAGCAATTCGAAGAATTGCGAGGTGTTCTTTGCTGGCGCGCCCTGCTGGACATGCTTAAGGGGCTGGCCATCCTCGATGGTTGCCAGCACTTACTTAAGGTGAGTTTCCGAAGGAAATGATCAAGAATGAAGAACATTTTTGAAACTAATACTTGATAGATGATAAAATGTCTATATACACGTTAACAACGATGTACTCATTAGCTGAGTATAGAAAATCACTATAGGGTTATAGTAAGGAGAACAACTTTGAAAGATATACTATATGGATATTTTACAGAAACAGCATTTTATATAGAAGCTTGTCAAGGACTTGAGGATTTATATGAAAGTTTTTCAAATAAGTATGAGGGTTTATTTCATTTGACTTTTAAAGAAAAAGAGAGCTTATCACCAGCAATCATTTTTCTTCGTGACTTATCATCTTTATTTTTAAAAAGATTATCTGAACAGCCTGACTTAGAAATTAGTAGAGAGAATATTGAAGTGCCCCTTGATAATGACGATATAGACTTACTTCTTAAAGAATTACCTCTTGTATTAGGCAATGAACATATTAATGCTGACTGGATTCACTTGCAATGGCAACAGTTAAACAGTACATTTTCTAAACTTATAACCAATACTGAAGGAACAGTAGAAAGTTATTTGAAAGGATTAAATGACAATATTCATGTAGCGGATAGAATATATTTCCATTTGGTTGAAAATAAAGCGTCTAGCCGACCATTTGCTTTTATAGCCACTTATTCTGTTGAGTCTGGGCATGGGGCTAAGCATTTACCTTTAATGCATGCGATTGAAGAGTTTAAAGATGATCAAAAGAAGCTAATTAATTTAATTTCAGCAGTGACAAGAATTTCAACAGAAAGTGAATTTGTCTCACAAATATTAGAAAGTGGAGAGTTGTTTTCGCCCTTAGAATTATCAGCGGATGAAGCATATGATTTTTTAAAGGATGTAGCTATATATGAGAGAAATGGCGTTATGTGTAAAATCCCTAATTGGTGGAAAAAGAAAAATCCATTTAAAATTTCAGTGACACTTGGAGATAAAGAACCATCTAAATTAGGACTAGACGCTTTGATGGATTTTAATCCAGTCCTTACTTTAAATGATATGAATTTAAGTGAAGAAGAGCTAAAAGATTTTCTTCAAATGGCTGAGGGTCTTCTCTTGTACAAGGGACAATGGATTGAAATCAATAAAAGAAATATGGAAAAAGCACTTGATGCTTTAGAGCATTATAAGGACTTGTCAGATCGTGACATGACGGTTTCTGAGGCCTTGAAGATGCAAATAGATGATTATAATGATGGCTTAGGGATTGATGTCTCTTTTAATAATGGTCAGTGGTTGAAAGAACTGTATAAGGCTTTAAGTGGGGAAGTTAAACAAACTTATAATGTTGAACCTACGTTTAAAGCTACTTTAAGACATTATCAATATGAAGGCTATAATTGGCTAAATCAGATGAATGATTTTGGGTTTGGTGCTTGTTTGGCAGACGATATGGGCCTCGGTAAAACTGTTCAAATTCTAGCCTTTTTAGAAAAGAATCGCAAGTCCTCTAATGGACAAGCCTTATTAATATTACCAGCGTCTTTAATCGGTAACTGGGAAAAAGAAGTAGAAAAATTTGCACCCGAAATGACCTATCAAGTGCTTCATAAGAGTCGATTAGCAAAATGTGAAGTTTTGGAAGTTGCAGATGATTACTTAGTAATAACAACTTACACCATGGCAAAAAAATTAGATTATTTAAAAGATAAGACATGGGATTATTTAATTCTAGATGAAGCACAAGGCATAAAAAATCCAGGGACTAAACAAACAAAAGCAATTAAAGAGATTCCCGCAAGAATGAGAATTGCTATGACTGGGACACCAATAGAAAATAAGTTAGATGACCTATGGTCGCTGTTTGACTTTATGAATCAGGGGCTTTTAGGGACACCAAAAGAATTTAAAGCATTCTCTAAGGGATTAAAGGATAGTCCTGATGGTTACTCCAGACTTAGAAAAATGATTCAGCCATTTTTACTTAGAAGAATGAAAACGGATCCTAAAATTATATCAGATTTACCTGAAAAACTGGAAATGAACGCTTACACAAGTCTAACAAAAAAACAAGAAGTCCTTTACAAAAAACTCTTGAAAGATATTGAAGAAAAACTTCAAACAGCTGAAGGTATTGATAGAAAAGGCCTTGTGTTAGCCAGTATTATGAAATTTAAGCAAATTTGTAATCACACAGATCAATACCTTGGTGCGACAGAGTTTAAACCAAATAATAGTGGTAAGTTTCTACAGTTAAAAGAAATCTGTGAAACCATATATCAAAAGCGTGAGCGCGTACTCGTATTTACCCAGTTTAGAGAAATGACTGAACCGATTGCAGAGTACCTAAGCACTATTTTTGAGCGTGAGGGACTTGTCCTACATGGAGGGACACCCGTTAAGAAGCGTCAAGAAATGGTTGAAACCTTTAATGGTGAAGCGTATGTACCTTTTATGGTCTTATCATTAAAAGCTGGAGGTGTTGGATTAAATTTAACGGCAGCAAATCACGCTATACATTTTGATAGGTGGTGGAACCCTGCTGTTGAAAACCAAGCTACTGACAGGATTTATAGGATTGGTCAAAAGAAAAAAGTTATGGTTCATAAGTTTGTGACAACTGGAACTATTGAAGATAAGATTAATCAAATGATAGAGGATAAAGTTAAGCTTTCTGGTGAAATACTATCTGGAGCTGGAGAAAAATGGCTTACAGAATATAATAATGATGAACTTATGCAGTTGTTTTCTTTAGGTGGTGAATAGATGAGTTTTTATGACTATGGTTATTATGAAACGAAGGCTGAAAAAAGGCGAAGGATTGGAGAGAAGTTAGAGCGTTTAAGAAAAACTGATCCAAACATTGCGCCTCTAACAATAGAGGGAAATACCCTTGCTAAATCATGGTGGGGTAAGGCATGGGGAAAGAATTTGGAGTCTTATGCCGATTATAAAAGTAGGCTTTCCAGAGGGAAAAACTATGTTAAGCAGGGTGCTATCTTAGATTTGAAAATAGAAGAAGGAAAGGTTAATTCTAAAATTTCTGGTAGTGGTAGCAAGATATATGATTGTGAGATTCACATAGAAAGATTATCAGACGAGCGTTTGAAAAAAATATTAGAACACTGTCAGAATAAGATTTCTACACTGGATGCTCTTCTAACGGGTGACTTTTCTGAAGAATTATTAGAACTTTTTCAAGATAAATCCTATGGACTTTTCCCTTCGCCAGACGAAATAAGCTTTAGATGTGATTGTCCGGATGTTGCAAATATATGTAAACACGTTGCAGCAACACTTTATGCAATAGGGACTAAGTTTGATGATGATCCAATGTTCTTTTTCGAATTAAGACAAATTGAATCAGAGAATTTGATTCAGAAATCTGTTGAAAAAAAACTGGAAAACATGTTGGAACACGTTGGTAAAAAGACAAGTAGAACCATGGATGCGTCTAAAATATCAGATGTGTTCGGATTGTAAGACGTGTTAACAAATGTAATAAAATCGTTTTAGGTTATCAGAGGGGCTGTTGGAAAGTAAGTGATATTTTCCAACAGTCTCTTTTTTCATCATATATTTTTATTTTTTGTATCCTACGTTACCGATTCTGCGATTTTATTAGGGTAAGATAAGGGTGTATTTAAGAGAACGGTGAAAGAACAAATTTTGAACTTGTTTGAAATTACCGAATATAAACTAAATTATAACTTTGAGGAGGAATTACAAAATGGAAAATAATATGTTTTGTTTTCAGTGTCAAGAAGCAGCAGGTGGCGTAGGGTGTTCTAAAGTAGGTGTTTGTGGTAAGACGAGTGATGTAGCAAACATTCAAGATTTATTATTATATGTAACTAAAGGATACGCATTCCTTAATCAAATCGCTAGAGAAAAAGGGATCAACAAAGAAGCAACGGACAGACAATTAACCGAAAACCTTTTCGCGACAATCACTAATGCAAACTTTGATCATGCAGCATTCGTTGTAAGAGTTAAAGAAACAATTGCACTTAGAAATGAATTACTACAAAAATTAAAAGAAGCAGGTGCTTTAGAAGGTATCGAATTACATGACTGTGTAACTTGGACAGGAAGCGAAGCTGACTTCGATACTAAAGCTGCTGAAACAAAGGTAAGCGTTTTAGGAACAGAAAATGAAGACGTAAGATCTTTAAGAGAATTAATCATATACGGTGTTAAGGGAATGGCTGCATACGCAGAACATGCTCAAAATTTAGGATTCTTCAAGCCTGAAATCGTAGCATTCGCTGAAAAAGCAATGGCTGCAACATTAGATGATACATTATCTGCTGACGAATTAGTAGCATTAACATTAGAAACTGGTAAGTACGGTGTAGATGTGATGGCATTATTAGACGAAGCCAACACAACTAAATACGGTAATCCAGAATTGACAGAAGTAAATATCGGAACTAGAAACAACCCAGCAATTCTTATCTCAGGTCATGATTTAAGAGATATGGAAGATCTATTAAAGCAAACAGAAGGTACTGGCGTTGACGTTTACACACATAGTGAAATGTTACCAGCTAACTACTACCCAGCGTTTAAGAAGTACAATCATTTCGTAGGAAACTACGGTAACGCTTGGTGGCAACAAAAAGAAGAGTTTGCATCATTCAATGGTCCAATTCTTTTCACAACAAACTGTATCGTTCCACCTAAAGGGGACATTGTAAACAGAATTTATACAACAGGTGCTTCTGGATTCCCAGGATGTACACACATTGCTGATAGACAAGGTGAAGGCATGAAGGATTTCTCGGCAATCATCGAGCATGCTAAGAAATTACCATCGCCAACACAAATCGAAGAAGGAACAATCGTTGGTGGTTTCGCTCATAATCAAGTATTGGCTTTGGCTGATAAGGTTGTTGACGCTGTTAAGACTGGTGCAATCAAGCAATTCTTCGTAATGGCTGGTTGTGACGGAAGAATGAAAGGTAGAGATTACTACACAGATTTTGCTAAGCAATTACCATCAGACACAGTTATCTTAACTGCAGGGTGTGCAAAGTATAGATACAACAAGTTACCACTTGGAGATATCGGTGGTATTCCAAGAGTATTAGATGCTGGTCAATGTAACGATTCATACTCATTAGCAGTAATCGCTCTTAAGCTTAAAGAAGTATTTGAATTAAATGATATCAATGAATTACCGATTTCTTACAACATCGCATGGTATGAGCAAAAGGCTGTAATCGTATTATTAGCATTATTATACCTAGGTGTTAAGAACATCCACTTAGGACCAACATTACCAGCTTTCTTATCACCAAATGTAGCTAATGTCTTAGTTGAAACATTCGGTATTGCAGGTATTGGTTCAGTAGAAGACGATATCAAGACGTTTTTAGGATAGTTTTTATAAATTCAGCTAAACTGTTCATGTTTTCCTAAAATTACCTTTCTTTGACTCCGATCTCACTTCGTTCCATGAGTCGCTCATCAAGGTATTTCAGGAAAAATGAACTGCAAAGATATTATAAAAACAATCTAAAAACTGGTTTAGGAAATGAATGAAGTAACTTCTTGTCAAAGTTATTTCCCATATAGAATTAACTGGTGAAAGAGGCGGCATTCATAGGGATGCCGCCTTTTGTGATGTGTACAAATTCACCGGTATTAAGAGATTGCAATATTCGAAAGAGATCATTCATTAACTCTAGACAGTATAATTTTGTAACGGTATAATGAGACCGAATCAATGCAGGGCAAATTAATGAGGATGTAATGGGTGAGGAGTGACATTTTGAATCAATTATTGGAATCAGCAATTATGCACCAAATCATGCAGCACGTAAAAAATGGACTTTTGTACGTTAACCGCGATGGGTTTGTGGAAGAAATTAATGAAAGAGCTTGTGTACTTGTAGGCTTAAATAGGGATGAAGCTCTAGGAAAACATGTATTTGAGATTTTTGATAAGACAGGTCTTATTCGAGTTATGGAAGAAAACCGTATGGAAGAAGATGTCGAATTTCCAATTAACGACAATAGGTGTAGAAGTACAAGGATTCCAATAAGAGTAGGTGATGAAGTTGTTGGTGCATTGGCTATATTTGATGATGTTACTCATTATGAAGCCTTGAACAGAGCTTGGGAAGAGGATAAAACAGAGAACTCAATTCTCAAAACGGTTCTTGAATTGGCATATGACGGAATCATTGTTGTCGATAAAAATGGGTACATAACTATGATATCTAATGCTTATAAAATTTTCCTTGGTGTTGAAGATCAAGATTGCATCGGCAAACATGTCACAGAAGTTATTGAAAATACAAGAATGCATATTGTTACACAGACGGGTATTCCTGAAATTAATGACGTGCAGCAACTTAAAGGAAATTATATTGTTGCCAACAGAATCCCTTATTATAATGATGGCGAATTAGCGGGTGTCATTGGGAAAGTATTGTTTAGGAATATGTCTGAGTTAGATGCTGTCAATAAAAAAGTAGAGGCAATAGAGAATGAATTGGCTTCCTATAAATCAGAGTTAGTCCAAGCACACAAAGTAAAATATAACTTAGAAACGATTATCACAAAGAATTTCAGAATGAATCAGCTAAAAAAGAGCATATTAAAAATAGCAAAATCGGATTCCAATGTAACCATTATTGGAGAGTCTGGTACTGGAAAAGAATTGTTTGCGCATTCGATTCATGGCAATAGTATGAAAAAACAGGCACCGTTTGTGAAGGTCAATTGCGCTGCTATACCCGAGCATCTACTAGAAGCAGAGTTATTTGGATATGAAAAAGGCGCCTTTACAGGGGCTAATACTGCTAAGATGGGCAAGTTTGAAGTTGCTGATGGTGGCACTTTGTTTTTAGATGAAATAGGGGATATGCCCTTGCAAATGCAAGCGAAAATATTGAGAACACTACAGGAGGGGGAAGTGGAACGAATTGGTTCCAATCAGCCTAAAACAGTAGACGTACGTATTATTAGTGCCACAAATAGAGATTTGAAAGAGATGATTGAGGATAAAACATTTAGAGAAGATCTTTATTATCGAATCAATGTAATCAACATAGGTGTATTTCCTTTAAGAGAAAGAAAAGAAGATATAATTGCCATTAGTAATAATTTTATCGATTATTTAAATAGGAATAACTTTAAGCAAGTCCGAGGTCTTTCGAATAAAGCGGTTAATGTGTTGTTGTCCTATGATTGGCCTGGCAATGTAAGAGAGTTGAAGAATGTTATTGAAAGAGCGTACCATATATTAGAAGGAGAGTCATTTATTGAGCCGTGGCATTTACCAGGAAATGTTAAGAAGAATTTAGATGAAGGGAGCAATATCCCTCTGAAAGTTGAATTAGGAGAAATAGAAAAAAAAATAATTATTGATCGTTTAAATGCGTTCAATGGTAATAAAACCAAGGCTGCAGCAAACTTAGGCATATCGAGAATGGCATTGCATAAAAAAATTGAAAAATATGGATTGAAATAAGTGTAAATAAAAGTTTACAAAATGGCGAAAAGGCTAATAAACGTAAATAAATATTTACACTATATATCGATGGATTTCGAAGGTGTAAATATTTATTTACACCTTTTGTGTTTTTTTGTAGGGAAGTTCGATTAGAAAATGGCTCAAAATACGGAATTTTGATTTTTGTTGGCCTAAAAAGTTGGCATCCCTTTTGCAATATTGAGAGATGGAGGTGACCAAAATGGAAAAAACGAACCATTTAAGTTTTATTGAAACATATTTTAGGAATAGGGCACATTTCTCATCAACTTTGTTGAAAGGACTGATTATATTTGTAATTGCGCAGCAAATATATTGGCCACAGGAACTAAAGTATTTTCACTTGGCGGTATTATTTACCTACATTATTTTCTTGGATTTCTTCAAAGATGACCAATGGGCATTTTATGAACTCAATGTATTTATGGCGTTAATCCTTGGATGTAGTGTGGTGTCGATTGCTGAAAAGGTACTTGGAGTACGTTTATCCGTCGTGTATTTAACATTACTTATGAGTGGCATTGGTTTTACGTTACTTCTCATCAGACGTATCTATCAAGAGGTTAGGAAGAATAAAGACATGGAGCAACTCTCTACCTCGGCCCATGAAATGTTAAAACGTGGCACCTCATTTATGAAACTATTGTCAGTATCAATCATGACACTACTCGTTGCAGCATTGTTCTATTGTGGCTACGAGATAATCAAATTATTTTAGGAGGTAGAGAATGTTAGGGGTTTTATCAATTATTTTAACACTATTTTCACTCATGTATTTTGCTTATAGAGGTGTAACGGTATTAATACTCGCACCAATCTTAGCAATGTTAGCGGCACTACTTTCTGGGGAAATACCCGCTTTACATGCATTATCAACAATATTCATGCCAGCAGCAACAGGCTATATTTCTAAATACTATCCAGTCTTTTTAGCTGGTGCAGTATTTGGTAAGTTGATGGGTATTACAGGTGCAGCAACATCTATTGCACATTACATTTCGGAACGCTTTGGAAAGAAAAGAGCTATTGCAGCTATTGTAGTAGCAACATCGTTTTTAACTTACGGTGGTGTTTCATTATTTGTTGTAGTATTTGCCATGTATCCAATTGGTGCCATGTTGTTGAGAGAGGCAAATATTCCTAAGCGATTACTCCCGGCAGCGATTGCCCTTGGCGCTTTTACTTTTACAATGACAGCATTGCCAGGATCGCCACAGTACATTAATACGATGCCGATTGTTTACTTTAAAACAGATATTTATGCAGCACCGATTCTTGGATTACTTGGTGGGGCAGTCATGTTCTTTGGTGGTATCTGGTTCTTAAATAAAAGAGCGGCTCAAGCTGCTGTTGTTGGAGAAGGTTATGGAGATCATCAAAACGAAGGTTTACACGAGTTAGGGGAGGATATTCCTTCATTCGGTCTATCTATTGCACCTATTTTACTTGTATTCGTTTTAAATTTTGTATTGACGAGAGTATATTTTAAAATGCCGAGCGTCATTGCAAAATATGAAGCGATTGGTGCTTCTGTTAATGGTACGTGGCCAGTTGTCATCGGTTTATCAGTATCGGTTGTGTTTATCTTATTATCGATGAGAAAATACTTGGTGAATACAAATCAAGTTGTATTCGACGGTGCAGTAGGTGCATTGCTACCAATTTTCAACACAGCATCGGAAGTTGGTTATGGTGGTGTTATTAAATCATTAGCAGCATTTACAACAGTAAAACTAGGAATTGTTGCATTGGCAATACCATCAATCTTCAAAGTAGCGATATCGACAACCTTACTTGCGGGTATTGTTGGATCATCTTCTGGTGGTACCGCAATCGCTCTTGAAGTCTTATCGGAGGAGTTTTTAGCGATGGGTATTCATCCTGAAGCGCTACACAGAATCATGATTATGGCTGCTGGTGGATTAGATAGTTTACCACATTGTGGTGCAGTCATTACATTACTTTCTGTTTGTAAACTGAATCACAAAGAAAGTTATTTCGACATAGCAGCGATGACGGTTGCCACACCGATTATTGCAGTGACAATTGTTTCGTTGTTCTATATGGTTACAGGCATCGTATAAGTTGGAGGCTGATATGAAAAAATTAATGAGAATTGAAGAAGCGATTGATTTGATAAAGTCAGGAGATACAGTTGCAACAGGCGGTTTTGTTGGTAACATGCATCCAGAAGCTTTATCTAAAGGATTTGAAAAGAAATTTGTAGAACAGGGACAACCGAGCAATATAACGCTCGTTTATGCCGCTGGTCAAGGAGATGGGGATAAAAAAGGCCTGAATCATTTCGCTCATGAAGGCATGATAAAAACAGTAATAGGTGGTCACTGGGGATTGGCACCAGCTTTAGGTAAACTGGCTTTGGAAAATAAAATTGAGGGCTACAATTTCCCGCAAGGAGTTATCTCTCATCTATTCAGAGCAATCGCAGGCAATAAACCTGGAGTTGTGACAAAGGTAGGTTTAAAAACTTTTGCTGATCCGCGTCTTGAAGGTGGCAAAGTTAATAACTCGACCAAAGAGGATTTGGTTGAAGTACTTCAGTTAAAAGGTGAGGAATGGCTATTCTATAATGCCTTCCCAATCGATATTGCCCTGATAAGGGGGACATACGCAGATGCTGATGGAAATTGTACCTTTGAAAAAGAAGCCTTGAGCTTAGAGATGTTAGCAATGGCCCAGGCCTGTAAGAATTCAGGTGGTAAGGTCATATTGCAAGTTGAAAAGATGGTAGAAAGAGGGACGCTTGACTACTCAAAAGTGAAAATTCCTGGTATATACGTAGATGCCATCGTAGAGGCAGATATAGAAGACCATATGCAAACTTTCTCTGAACAGTTTAATCCATCCTACTCGCAATCAATACGTGTACCTATGGACTCTATAGAACCCTTGCCACTGAATGAACGTAAAGTAATTGCAAGACGTGCGGCAAAGGAACTTGTACCACATGCAGTAACTAATTTAGGCATCGGTATGCCAGAAGGTGTATCTATTGTTGCTAATGAAGAAGGGGTTGATGGTTTGGTCCTAACGACTGAAGCCGGTACAATTGGCGGTGTTCCAGCGGGGGGATTAAGTTTTGGCGCTGCAACAAATCCTGATATGATTATCGATCAACCTTATCAATTTGACTTTTATGATGGTGGCGGTTTAGACGTTGCATTCCTGGGCCTTGCCCAGGCAGATCAGAGAGGAAACGTCAATGTTTCTAAATTTGGCCCTAAATTGGCAGGATGTGGTGGATTTATAAATATTTCACAAAATGCAAAGAAGGTTGTTTATATGGGGACGTTTACTGCTGGTGGTCTGAAAGTAACGGTTGAAAATGGTCAATTAAACATCCTAAACGAAGGTAAATCAAAGAAGTTTGTTAAGTCAGTTGAGCAAGTGACTTTTTCAGGGGAGTATGCATATGAAACAAATCAGCCAGTGATTTATGTTACTGAACGTGCAGTATTCGAACTAACAGAGCATGGTTTAACACTAACGGAAATTGCTCCAGGTGTTGCATTGGAAAAAGATATTTTAAAGCAAATGGACTTTACACCTCATATTGCAGAACCGTTAAAAGAGATGGACTTATCCATTTATCAATCGGATAAAATGGCACTTGTTTTAGAAGGAGGTCAGTAATGCGTTTGGAAAACAAAGTGGCAATCGTAACTGGTGGCGCACAGGGCATTGGATTAGAAATTGCCGAGACTTATTCTAGAGAAGGCGCAAAGGTTATAGCGGTTGATATGTCAAAGGCATGTAATAGCAATAGCGATATCGACCATTACGAATTAAATGTAACTGATAGATCAGCAATTTTTAAATTCATCGATTACGTTGAGAACCACTATGACAAAGTGGATATTTTAGTTAATAATGCAGGAATTACCCGAGATGCCTTGACAACTAAAATGACTGATGACATGTGGGATTTAGTAATCGACGTGAACTTGAATGGTGTCTACAATTTGACCAAGTACTTTGGACCGATGATGATGCGAAATGGTTATGGGTCGATTATCAATATAGCTTCTGTAGTTGGAGAATATGGAAATGTTGGTCAAGCAAATTATGCGGCGACTAAATCGGCTTTGTATGGTTTGTCAAAAACTTGGGCAAAGGAGTTTGCGCGTAAAGGGGCTAATGTCCGTGTTAACACAATCTCTCCAGGGTATGTGATGACGGATATTTTAAAAACTGTACCTGATGAATTACTGGACAAGTTTGCAGCAATGACGTCACTAGGAAGATTAGGCCAGCCAAAAGAGATAGCAAATGCGGCGCTTTTTTTAGCGAGTGATGAGTCATCATATATTACAGGTCATAATTTATCTGTTAATGGTGGGATGAGATTGTAAAAGTGGAGGAAAATAGAATGAAGGAAGTAGCAATCGTATCAGCAGTAAGGACACCTATTGGAACCTTTGGTGGTGATTTTAAGTCTTTGACGGCAGTGGATTTAGGTGTCGTTGCAGCAAAGGAAGCTATAAGTCGTGCTGGAATTACAGCTGAATTAATAGATGAAGTGTATATAGGGAATATATTGAGTGCTGGCCAAGGACAGAATATTGCTCGACAGATTTCTATTAAATCAGATGTTCCTGTTGAAAAACCAGCAACAACATTAAATATACTTTGTGGATCCGGTTTAAAATCGGTTAGCCTTGGTGCTCAAATTATTAGGGCGGGGGATGCTGAATGTATTTTGTGTGGGGGGACTGAAAGTATGTCAAATGCCCCTTACTTATCGGCAAGTAATCGATTTGGTGGCAAGATGGGGGATGTAATCATGGTTGATTCGATGATTAAGGATGCCCTAACAGATGCTTTTCATGACTATCACATGGGTATTACTGCAGAAAATATTGCTGAACAATGGTCGTTTACAAGGGTGGAGCAAGATGCGTTTGCATTGGAAAGCCAGTTAAGAGCTGAGCGAGCACAAAAAACAGATCGATTTCAGGATGAAATTGTGCCAGTAACAATTAAACACCATAAAAAAGAAGTTGTTGTAACGAAGGATGGATTTCCTAGACATGGACTTTGTCAGGAAGATTTAGGGAAATTGAGACCTGCGTTCAAAAAAAATGGAACTGTTACAGCAGGAAACGCTTCGGGGATAAATGACGGTGCGGCTATGGTTATATTGATGTCAAAAGATAAAGCTGAAAGTTTGGGATTAAATATACTTGCTACAATTAAAGGCCATCATACTGCTGGTGTGGATCCTCAAATCATGGGCTATGGGCCAGTGCCAGCCTCGAAGAAAGCCTTGGAAAAAACTGGGTGGTCCGTCGAAGATTTAGATCTTGTTGAAGCCAATGAAGCATTTGCAGCTCAAAGTTTAGCAGTGATCAAAGATTTAAATTTAGATTCAGAAATAGTTAATGTCAATGGCGGTGCAATAGCTCTTGGACATCCAGTTGGCGCATCAGGTGCTAGAGTGTTGGTGACATTATTACATGAAATGAAAAAACGAGAAGCAAAAAAAGGCATGGCGACACTATGTATAGGTGGCGGTATGGGCACATCGATACTAGTGGAAATGTAAGTCATTTTGTATGTTGTGCTATAGCGAATGGAATCGCTATATAAGATGGCTCGTAGAATTTAGAAAGGAGCATGACAATGAAAGGTTTAACAATAGAGGAAATTCACGTTGGGGATAGTGCCGCTTTTGAGAAAACTATAACTGAAACGGATGTCTATATGTACGCTGGAATCTCTGGAGACATTAATCCTGCGCATATAAATGAGGAGTTCATGAAATCATCGCTTTTCAAAGGGCGAATTGTACATGGGATGTTAACGGCAGGTCTTGTATCGGCGGTACTTGGTACACAATTACCAGGTCCAGGTACGATTTATCTGGGTCAGGAAATCAAGTTTAAAGCACCAGTTAGATTTAACGATACAATCAAAGCGACGGTAAAAGTGATTGAGAAAATTCAAGAGAAAAATCGTTTAATACTCGAGACGATTTGTCAGAATCAAGATGGTACAGTGGTATTTTCAGGTAAAGCGACTGTGATGCCTCCATCATAAACGGCATAAATCCCATATATATATATAGATAAAAAATATGAAATAATTGAGTGGCCTTGTAGCTTGATTTTAAGCGAATAGCAGAGTGATTGGTTGTTAATAATTTATCAAGATAAGAATAAATTTTCTTGACTTTTTATAAGCTTATGCGTATATTTAATTTGAAGACAGAATAAAAATGAATACGGCAGAGGATGAAAACAATGAATCCAAAACTACTTGAAAAAAATTACAGCAATGAAACTGTTTATTTCATCTCGTATGCGAAACTGCCTGACAACATGACGGCAGGGCTTATGCATAAAATTGTTGGTCTAGGCATGGTAATCAATTATAAGACAGGTGTCATAGAGGACATTAGTTGTACGTTGATGACCACAGTCGCGAAACAATTTTTAGAAGATGTCTTTATCGGTTATAATTTATACGATAGAGGGATAAATCCTTTGTTGGAGGACATTAAATTTAGGTTCCATGGTAACTCGATGAAATCACTATGCGTGGTTGCCAAGGAAAATCATAAACGTTTTACAGAGTGGAAACAAAAGAATAATTTGTAACTGCTTTATAGGTCAGTGACATGGTGAATTAAAAATTATGTTATAACGCTTATAAAACCCAGTGAATAGTAACTATTATATTTAATAGTTCTAGTTTGCTGGGTTTTTTTGTGTGTATTTTGGAGGTGATAAAGAGTAAGGGCGCAACTATCGTTTGTAAAAATTAGAATTATGGGAGGTAAATAATGAAAGACAAGAAAAAGGGTTTGAAGTTGTATCACAAGATATTTATTGGACTATTTTTAGGTATTATCGTCGGTATTGCATTTAATTATATGGGTGGTGCTGACAATCCATTCATAGCGGCAAAAGTTCTACCATTTTTAGAATTTCTAGGCGCATTATTTTTAAAACTTATTAAAATGGTTGTTGTGCCACTGGTATTCTTTTCCATTATTGAAGGGGTTACAAGTTTACAAGATGTCAGAAAACTAAGAAGTATTGGTGTTAAAACAGTTCTTCTAATATTAGGATCTGCAATGGTTGCAGTTTCAATTGGTTTGTTACTTGCGAATATTATCCAGCCTGGTGCAGGATTCCAGTTAGGACAAGTTGAAGCGTCAACTTTACGTGAAATGCCTTCAGGGTATCAAGTTGTTTTAGATTTGTTCCCAAGCAATCCATTCATCGCACTTGTTGAAGGTAAAATGATGCAAATCATTACTTTCGCAATGTTCACGGGTGTAGCGTTGATTATGCTAGGTGAAAAAGCAGAACCACTGAATACAGTAATTTCTACAATTGCTCAAGCGATGTTCAAAATTGTCGATATGATCTTAAATGTTATTCCATATGGTGTATTTGGTTTAATGGCAGTAGCAACAACTCGATTTGGTCTTGCTATATTTGGCCCTATATCAAAGTTTATCTTTACCGATTACTTGGCGGCAATTATTCATACAGTGGTAACGTACTCATTCATGTTAATTTTCTTTGCGAAGGTGAATCCAATTAAGTTCTGGAAGAAAGCTTTTGAGCCATGGATGATTGCATTTAGTACTTGTACAACGTCGGCGGCGCTTCCGGTATCCATGAAAATTGCACCTAAGCTAGGTATTCCTAAGCAAGTATCTAACTTTGTACTACCACTGGGCGCTACAGCTAATATGAATGGAACATGTATTTACTTCGGTGTTATCGTATTGTTCGCAGCGCAGTTATATGGTATTGAATTATCGATTGCACAGCAAGCAATGCTTGCACTTCAAGCAACTTTGCTATCAGTAGGCTGTGCGGCTATGCCTCAAGTTGGTCTGTTAATCAGTATTACATTGCTAACTTCAATGGGCTTGCCGCTTGAAGCAACTGCACTTATCGCAGGGGTTTACAGAATTATCGACCAAATCCATACAGCGACAAATGCAGGTGGCGACATTGTAGTAGCTGCATCAGTTGCAGGACTTGAAGGTACATTGAATTACGATGACTTTAATGCTGACAATATGGGCAAAGACTTAGAAACCGTTTCGGCGTAATTGAATAACACAGTAAGTATTATTGATGTGAATAGCATAGAATAGAAGCATAAGAAAAAGAAAGAAGGAATTGGAAATGAGTAAAAATCTAGCACCTAAAAATCATGTGTTCTACAGAAATCAAAATTGGCATTATCCTAAAATCGAAAGAGGTCAAGGTGTTTACCTTTATGGCGAAGATGGAACGCGCTATCTTGACGCGTGTTCTGGTTCAGCGGTGGCGAACATTGGCCATGGTAACAAAGAAGTAGCTCAGTATGCCAAAGAGCAAATGGAAAAGGTTGCATTCACACACTTATCGAGATGGACAGTTGATTCGATTGAAATGTGTGCAGAAAAAATTTGCCAGTGGGCACCAGGGGATTTAAATCATGTTTATTTCGTTTCTGGCGGATCAGAAGCAACAGAAACGGCGTTAAAATTAGCGAGACAATACTTCATCGAAAGAGATGGACAGTCTTCTAAATGGAAAGTGATTTCTAAGTGGAATTCTTTCCACGGTAATACAATGGGATCTCTAGGGATGACAGGTATTACTGGCCGTAAAAAGATTTATGATCCGATGTTACCTCAATTTCCAAAGATTCCTCAGTTTTATCATTACAGAAATCAGTGGGACTGTACTACACTTGAAGAAACAAGCCGAAAAGCTGCTGAAGCTTTAGAAGCGGAAATTCTGCGTCAAGGGCCTGAAACAGTTATGGCGTTCATTAGTGAACCTATAGTTGGCTCTGCAGCACCAGGTGTACACCCACATAAAATTTACTTTGAAATGGTTCGTGACATTTGTGATCGTTATGACGTCCTTTGGATTGATGACGAGGTCATGGCGGGTTTTGGACGTACAGGGAAGAAAATGGCCATAGAGCACTACGGTGACTTGGTACCAGATATGATCTGTGCAGCTAAAGGCATGAGCTGTGGTTATACACCATTTGGAACGGCTATTGTAAGTGATAAGATTTTCAACACGATTATGGTAGAGGGAAGTGGCAGCTTCCACCATGGTCATACCTATGCAGGAAATCCACTGTCGGCAGCAATTGCGTGGAAAGTTCTGGAGATTGTTGAGCGTGAAAATTATGTAGATAATGCTGCAGCAATGGGAGATTATCTCATGGAAAAACTACAGTCGCTTCGCAAATATCCTCTAATTGGCGAGATTCGCGGAAAAGGTCTAATGATTGGTATCGAATTTGTTAAAGATCAACTAACAAAAGAGCCGTTTGACCGTTCTCTACAAGTTTCAGGCCTTATCACGAAATTCTGCTTGGCAAGAGGGATTGTTCCGTATCCTGGCACAGGTAGTGCGGATGGTGTGCGTGGAGATCATATTCTACTTGCACCACCGCTTAACATTACAAAAGAAGAAGTTGATGAATTATTCACTGCCTTTGAAGGGGCAATTGAAGAAGCATCAAATGAACTATTTAAATAGAAAGAGGAGACTGTCATGGAAAAACTCATAATAACGATCGCTCCGACAGGAAATGTACCCACAAGGGATTTAACACCTCATGCGGTGTTAACAAATGAAGAAATTGTAGCGGATCTAGTGAAATGTCAAGAGCTTGGCGCAAGTGTTGCGCATGTTCATGTGAGAGATGAAAATCTGTTGCCGACAAGTGAACGTGCACTATATGAAGATTTACTGCTAAAAATGGATGCAGCAGGACTTGACCTTGTACGCCAAGTATCAACTGGTGCTCGTGGTGGCGAAAACACTGTTGAATGGCGGGGTCAGATGTTGGATATTCCACAAGCTGAGATGGCTAGTTTATCAACAGGCTCTTCGAATTTTCCAACGAGTCCCAATGTCAATTCACCAGTATTAATAAAAGAATTAGCGACGAAGATGAGGGATAACAACCTTAAACCTGAAGTTGAGGTATTTGATGTATCGATGATTGCACAGGCAGTACACCTTCAGAAAAAAGGCATTATTCCAGAAGGTCCAATCCAATTCAATTTTGTACTTAATGTACCGGGTTCTTTACCTGCAACGCCAAAAAACCTTATGTTCTTGGTAGACAGTTTACCAGAAGGCGCAACTTGGACAGTTTCAGGTATTGGGAAATCACAAATCCAAATGATCACAATGGCTATTGCTATGGGTGGTCACGTTAGAACAGGTTTAGAAGACGTTATTGTCTTTGATTATAAAACAGGTGAGAAGGCGACGAACGCACAACTAATTGAGCGTGTCGTCAACATCGCAAAAGCGGTTGGACGTGAAATTGCCACACCTGAAGAAGCAAGACAAATACTGGGCATAGCAACAAAAAAATAATACGCTCATAACATCTTCTTTCATTCCCCATAATTTGAAAGAAGGCATGTAACAAAACCATACCTAATAGTATTAATCTGATAAAGAACCTGTTAAGGTTCTTTATTAGGTTGCAGGAACAATAAATAGGCTTGCTTAAGCGTGTCAATCCTCAATAGCGTTTGTCCAGTATATCCATAGAAAGCTCATCGAGTGCATCTATATTCAATGCATAGCCTTGAGGTGTCTTTTTAATGGTTTCATCGTCCAAAAAGAGCTTGATCGTGTGTAGGAGATGCCTGTAGCTAACGTTTAAATATTCTGCTGTCTCCGTGTGCTTTTCAGTATAGAGGCCATTGTGTTCCGACATCAACATATAAGCGGCCAATCTATTTTTAAGTTCGTAATTCTGAAATTTCATTTGAAACCAAGTTCTTTCTAACAGTTTTCCACCAATGTATTGATTGAGTTTCAGCAAGAATTCACAATCCTTGAGGAGAATTTTTTTTGCCATAGTAATGGGCACGGCTAGACAAGTACAGTTACTAACGGCTTCTATATCCTTTGGTTGATCATCTACCTCTATGAGTGAGAGCTCTCCAATTAACTCCATAGGTGTTAGAAATCTTACAATGGACCGTTTGCCATCTTCATGAACCATGGTGACTTTCGCTTTTCCTTCTATAATCAGATACAGATGATCCAGTGGTTGATCAAACTGTACAATGTTTTCTGTCTCATTGAAGTGTACAATGCGTATTTCCTTTTCCAAACCTTTAAAGATGTATTTTGAAAAATTTATTCGATCCTCGTATTGTTCTTCTACTTCGTCCAATAAATATTTATTCATTTTGCCTCCTGTGTGAGATATCTCATATTCTTACAGACAATTATGGGGTATAGTACTTATGTATAAAGGAACAAGTTATGTTTTAGAAAGAAGGATAATATGGAAAATGTATTTAAAGTAGTGAAAACCTACTTGCTTTATATTACATCGGCTTTTGGCGCAAGTCTTGCAATCAAAGCAAATGTAGGTGTCAGTAGTTTTAACTCGATGAATGTAGCGATTTCTAATGCCGCTGAAGTAAAAATAGGAACCATTACAATAGTTGTCAACCTGCTTTTCTTATTAATATATATGAAATTGACTGAAATGAAAAAGAAAAAAACTTATATCATTCAGTTTTTGACAATAATTATGTTTGGTGCAGTAATTAATATTTTTACTTACAATCTGTTGGCTGCTGTAAATACAACGGATTACAGTATAAGGATAGCATTGATTTCTATAGGTACAATAATTAGTGGTCTATCCATTGGATTGATTGTTCATTATGATGTCATTACCTTACCTGTAGAAGGGTGCTGTTTGGAACTGTCGAAAATATCGACCCATTCCTTTAGCCGGTATCGTTATTTTGTTGATTTCATCTCGGTGATTATTTCGATTCTCATTTCGGTTAGCTTCAGATTACCACTCTTTGTAAGAGAGGGGACTATCATCAGTATGTTACTGTTGACCGCTTCTATGACGCTCATTCAAAGTAGGGTGAAACGAAAAACAAAAGTGTTAAAAACAATATAATGTAAAATACTATAAAAAGCCACATATCATATGTATCGGATAGGATACGCATGATGTGTGGCATTTTTTATGCTAAGCAATGAGCCTGTTACAGTTTAAAGTCGTCGGCTGCTTTAAACATCATTTTCAAGTTTGGAATCGGTACTTGGTTAACAGATCCGCCTGCCGCTAAAACACATCGATTGTTAGCGCCAAAAGATTCTAATATTTTTGTGCAGTTGTCGTATGTTTCCTCAGGTGTCCATCTTGCTAATTCAAGCGGGCTCAAACCTCCAAGCAATGTAACTTTACTGTTTGTCAATTCAAGAGCGTCCTGCGGTTCAATTTCAGGTAGGTATTGCCATGCTAGGAAGCCAGCGTCTGCAATTGCGGGTGCAACGTGTCTTGCTGTTGAGTCGTTGTGTAACCAAGGTTGCATGTCTGGGAATGCCGCAAACATTCTTTCGTAATAAGGCAGAATAAATTCTCTATAAGCCGGTTCGCTAAGGAAAGCCGATAAATCATCCGCAATTAATACATGATGCAGTGTACCTAGAATTTTCTTTTGCTCAGCCATAAAACGAATACAAGTTTCAGTACATACATCCAAAATTTTATGCACCATTTCTGGTTCAGCGATTGTGTCTGCACAGAAGTCACTGATGCCCCTAAGGTTTGCACCTATTGTGAAAGGACCCATAATTGGATGTGGGTTAATTCTGTAACCCTCTGGGCAATTGTCTACCATGTATTGTAGAGACTCCAATGCTTTTCGCATATAGTTGTCACCCCATGGATCAGCCGGTTCTAAAAAATCTAAGTCATCCACATCATCAGCATCCTCGATATCGGGATTAGGATGTACTGAAATAAAGCCGTTATCATCAAACATAACAAGGCCACCAAGGCCACTAGCCTCCGCTACTGAACCCATATCAGGTAGTGGATTACCAATACCATCAATTTTCTCTAATGCTTCGATTTGACACTTAAGTGTTACCTCTGGCTTGTGGAAATAGTCATCCAAGTTCACACCAGTAACCGCTTGAAAGAAAGGAAAAGTATAGAAGTTAAAGACTGCATGTCCATCTGACTTTTCACCTGCAATACTCTCTTTCAAACGTCTAAAATTACGTTCTCTTAAAGTTGACATAGTTATCATCCTCACAATAAATATTCTAAATTTTATAATTATTCTATCACGACAGGCAAACGTTTGCTATAATGAATATGTGCTAACGTGCAGGAATATTGCTTTTGGTTTATAAGGGTTGTTCTGTTGAGTATGGCTTGTATAAAGGATTTTGGGATATTAAGGCTTAAATATTGCTTTACTATTTCTGTATCCTGCTTTATACTGTCGTAAAACGAATAAGGGAGATGAGGTGCAATATGACGACTGCTCAGAAAGCGTTAATTGAAAAAATCGATGGTTTGGCACTGTCACTTGGTGCGGATCGTACGGCGCTAATCAATACAAGGGATATCCGATTTGATGAACTGTTTAGAAGTATTTGTGAAGGCAAAACTTGTGGTGCTTATGGAACGAACTGGATGTGCCCTCCCTATGTCGGGGAGATTCATGAGTTAATAGGTCTTGCTCAGTCCTATGACAAGGCTTTTGTGTTTCAGACTATCACAGCTCTTGAGGATTCATTTGATGTTGAGGGGATGTATGGTGCGGGAAAGCGGAATAATGATTTGGCACGACAGTTAAAAAAGAGTCCACTACTCTATGAACTGGGTGAAGTCTTGGTTTTGGGCAGCGGTGCTTGTGGTTTTTGTGAGGCGTGTGCATTAAAAAAAGGACATCGATGTCCTTATAAGGAGTCTTCTATAGCTTCGATCGAAGCATATGGTATTGATGCGTCAAGTCTCGCGTCTGCCGGGGGATTAAACTATATTAATGGTCAAGATACAGTGACTTATTATGGTGTTGTTCTATTTAGGGAAGTGTAGAAAGTAGGGGGAATATGAGTATTGAATCTATGGCTAAAATATATTCTCATAGCGTGTCATCATTTGCAAAAGAGAATTTGTTTTATGTGGAGTTGGCCGGTGAATATGACAAAAAGCAAGATTACCGTGTTGAACGTGATTATTATGACAGTTTGTTGATTATGTACATAGAAGATGGCGTGTTAACAGTTGAAGTGGATGGTAAAGCTACAGAAGTTGTGGCGGGAGAGTGTGTGTTCATTGATTGTCGCCGACCACATTGTTATCATTCATCAATGCCGATTACGTTTAAATGGGCACATTTACAAGGGAGTTCGGTTCATGCTTATAGTGAATTGTTGTCGAACCGCTTTGGTAGTCCGTCGGTGATTCACGCATCGGCTATTATTACCCAGGAGTTTAAAATATTGATGGGGCGCTTGCGTGGTGAAAGTTCATTTGAACATTCGATGTCTGTCACTGTGCATAGATTGTTGGCAACGATTTCAGAGCGTATATCAGCACAGACAAAGTCTACAGAACAGGCCCTCGTAACAGCGGAAGCATATTTAAGACAAAATTATAACCTGCAGATTTCTATTACTGATGTGGCCAGTCAGGTAGATATGAGTGTTTATCATTTTACACGTCAGTTCCATAAACAGTTTGGTATTTCACCTTATGAATACTTGATTATGCAGCGAATAAGTAATGCCAAAAGGTTACTTTTGAACTCGGGGATGAATACAAAACAAATTTCAGAAGCTTGTGGTTATAATAATTCTTCCACCTTTATTGCAGCTTTTAAAACACGAGTTGGATCGACACCATCACAGTTTAGAACCAATGTCATTGAGCATATAGGCATATAGGAATAGAGAATGTTGCAAAAAAGAGACGTTATAGAACGTCTCTTTTTTTGACTGGAAAACTATTTTGTTAATGAAAATAGACCTTTGTATTGCTCGAATCCTCTTTTTAGGGATTTTCTGATGGGTAATCCTTCGCCGGAAAGGACCACGAGGGTACCGACGTTCGTTTCCTTGCTTTTGTCGTATGGATCGACGTTCAACATGGGGCCAACACAGTTGACGAGATGCATCTGATTCTCAACCTTTACAAACCCTTTGACTCTATAAGTATCATCCAATATGGTCTTTAGGAAATATTGAAGTTGCCTCCGAGTAGTTGTTGGGTCTACTTTTACAAGAAATCTTTGCAAAGAGATATCTGGAGCATGAATGTCATATTCCTCCACGTTATCAATCGTAATGCTTGTGTCTAATCCGTCAATCCACTCCATGTTGAAATCGCCAAAGGTCGTTCTATAAATAGGCATTTCAGGTTTATGAGTCCTTATTATATGTTCGACTTCCATAAGTTTGTTGTTTGTAGCCTTGTCTGCTTTGTTAAGGAGCACGATATCGCTGGCTGCAATTTGTTTTTTTGTACATTTTGCTGTGCTGTATACTTTTTCGAAACGTACGGCATCCACCATACATATGGCACCACCATAGTCGATTTTATCCCTGAACTTCGGTGAGTCCATGATTGAACGAATAGCAGTTGGGTCAGCAAGACCAGAAGCTTCAACCACAATACAATCAGGTTCATCTGAAATGGCATGCATCATGGCATCTTCAAAATCATTTATCTTGCAAGTACAGAAAATAGAACCGTTGTTGATTTGCTTTAAAGTTGTGTTTAGAGTTTCCAATAAAGGTCCATCAATACTTTCTTTGCCATATTCATTGACAATGATATGCATGCGCATGGGTGCAAGTGAAGGGATGAACCTTTTTAAAAATGTTGTTTTACCTGCGCCTAAAAAACCGGTAACTAAAAAAAACTTTGGCATAAAACCTCCTATACAAGAGCAAGATTTGTGTATGTTGAACAATTTGTATTCATGAAACATCAAATCTTGCTGTTTTATTAAAAATATTATATCAGATATATACAAGGTTTGAGCGGTTTTTTCAAAGTTTTTAGAAAATAAAAATTATTTAGTGACAATTAGCAAGATGTATAGTATAGTTTAGTTTAAGAAAAGGGTGTGTGAAAATGATAACAGTTATATTTGTCGAAAATAACACAGTGAGAAGAGCAACTATTGAACACCCGATGAAACTGTCACAGCTTTTGAAACATGAACATGTTCATTTGGATCTTCCCTGTGGTGGGAATAAAACATGTGGAAAATGTAAAGTTCGGGTTGTGGGTCACTTATCACCGATGTCAGCTAGTGAAGAAGAATTTCTGACAAAATCGGATATTGCATCAGACTATCGCTTAGCGTGCTGTACGGATGTTTTAGGAGATGTAACGGTTTATCCTTCTAATGACGAAACGGATATTTTATCGGTTGTCACTTTAAAAAAAGACATTTTATCATCAGACGGTTATGGGTTAGCGGTTGATATTGGTACAACGACAGTGGCGATGCAACTATATGACTTGTCATCTGGACAACTCCTAGGAGAATCGTTAAGAGCTAATGCCCAAGGCACTTATGGGGCGGATGTGATTTCGCGCATTCAATATGCAATGGACAATGGACATGATATTTTACAGAATTCCATTCAAGAGCAGTTAAGTGATATGGCTGCTGAATGTAAAGACCAAGCAAGGGTGTCAAAAATACATAAATCTGTTATTGCAGGTCACACGGTGATGCTTCACTTTTATGAAGGAGTGGATACCAGCGGCATTGCAGTGGCGCCGTTTACGCCTTTTTCTTTTTTTGGAAAGGAAAGCGTTTTCAAACTATGTGATAATAGGCCATATTTACCAACTTGTATGAGTGCTTATGTAGGTGCTGACATTACATGTTCGGTCTTGGCAGCAGATATGATTCGTCACTCTAATCGAATAGAGTTATTAGCGGACTTAGGCACAAATGGTGAACTTGTTCTTAACCATCAGGGGACTTTGTACTGCGCTTCAACTGCTGCTGGCCCAGCGTTTGAAGGGGCGAATCTGACACATGGTATGCGTGGTGGCGAAGGGGCGATTTCAACATTGACAATCGTTGATGAGGCGTTGCAAGTTGAAACTCTAGGTGGTGGAAGAGCGACTGGCATATGTGGATCAGGTGTACTTGATGCGGTCAACATAATGTTGACTGAAAAAATTATAGATGAAACAGGTCGAATAGATGAGGACTACAGAGGATATGGTAGGGTTGTTGACTACGATGGGGATCTTGCTTGGCAGATTCCTGGCACATCGGTAGTCTTTACGCAAAAGGATGTTCGACAAGTACAATTGGCTAAATCAGCAATCTGTGCAGGCATCCAAACTTTGATTGAAGAAGTGGGGATTACTGTTAGGGATATAGAATCATTTTATGTAGCGGGGGGATTTGGTTACCATATGAATAAGTTTAGTGCATCTAATATTGGATTGTTCCCAAAAGGATTAGAGGACCAAACACATATTATTGGAAACGGTGCTTTGTCAGGTGCGATAACGTTGTTACTCAACGATGACGCTAAGGCAGATGAAAGAGCCATCATCGATAGTGCTAAAGAAATTGTCTTATCAGGCAACAAAATTTTTTCGGACTACTACATAGATGGGATGTTATTCGAATCATTGGGTGATTAAAATGGTTTGGATAAATGGAAAAGTGTGTGTGAAAATGAGGAGGAAACTAGGATGCAAGAAATGTTACAAGAAATCAGTAGCTTATTACAAGCGGGTAAAGCAGGAAAATGTAAAAAAGCGGTTCAAGCTGCGGTAGATGCAGGTGTTCCAGCACAAATAATTTTGGATGATGCACTTTTAGCAGGTATGGACATTGTTGGTACGAAGTTCAAAGCAAATGAAGTATTTGTACCAGAAGTATTAGTGGCTGCCAGATGTATGAATAAAGGATTAGAGATTTTGGAGCCCCTTCTGATGGAAGGTGGCGTGGAAGCTGTTGGTACAGTAATTCTGGGTACTGTTAAAGGTGATTTACATGATATTGGCAAGAATCTTGTTGGTATTATGATGAAGGGAAAAGGGCTTACAGTGGTGGATATCGGTGTAGATGTACCAGCTGAAAAGTTTGTTGAAGCAGCAAAAGAGCACAATGCGAAGATCATCGCATGTTCTGCACTTTTAACAACAACCATGGGTGAAATGCAAGGTGTTGTTGATGCGGTAAAGGCTTCTGATATTGGTGATCAAGTGAAGGTTATGGTTGGTGGTGCGCCGATTACACCTGAATTTGCCGACAAGATTGGTGCCGACAAGTATACAGTAGATGGTGCAGAAGCTGCGACAGTAGCATTTGAAATGTGTGGCCATTAATAAGAGGAAAGTTTCTGATTGTCCTTTGACAATTGGATTCAAAGAACAAACATTTCGTTTGTTCGATAAATAAGCATCAACAATAAAACATGAAAAGAAGGGAAGATTGACATGCTACCAAAAGAACGAATTTTCAACGTTTTACGTAACAAACCAGTCGATAGAGTGCCATGGGTGCCATTTGCTGGTATTCATTCAGGTCTATTAAAGGGCTACAGTGCAGAGGAAATTTTGAAAGATGGCGACAAATTATTTGAGTCATTGATGGAAGTACATCGCTTATACAAGCCAGATGGACAACCAGTTGTTTTTGATTTACAAATCGAAGCAGAGTGTTTAGGTTGTGAACTGCAGTGGGAAGAATTCAGTCCACCGTCAGTGAAGTCTCATCCACTTGATGGTGACGAAGACGAACCACCAGTTGTACCATGTGATTGTACAGTTCCTACTAAGGAAAGTGGCCGTTACCCAATGATATTAGATGTCATGAGACGAATGAAAGCCGAAGTCGGTGAGTCGACAGCTTTATATGGTCTTGTAACTGGACCATTTACATTGGCTTCTCATTTGAGAGGCAACAATATCTTTACGGACATGTTTGATTTTGATGAAGAAGTAGAAGCTTTGTTGGCTTACTGTGCAAAAGTAACGTGTGCTTCTGCTGAATATATGATTGAAGCGGGTATGGATGTTATTGCTGTTGTAGATCCGCTTATTTCGCAAATTTCTTCAAGTCACTTTGAAGAATTTATGTCAAAACCATTTACTGATGTATTTAATCATATTCGTTTAAAAGGTGCCTTATCATCTTTCTTCGTATGTGGTGATGCAACGAGAAACTTAGATGTTATGTGTCAAACAAAGCCAGACAGTTTCTCTATTGATGAAAATGTAGACCTAATGGCAGCACTCGAAATCGGTAGAAAGCACGGCGTTGTAGTTGGTGGTAATATACCACTGACAACAGTGATGTTAAACGGAAACCAGATGGATAACATGAAGTTTGTTGTTGACTTACTAGATGGTATGGAAGATAAGTCGGGCTTCATACTAGCGCCAGGTTGTGATATGCCATACCATACACCGATCGATAATGGTATTGGTGTTGCACAAGCGGCACTGGATACTGCGAGTGTCAGAGATATGGTCAAGGATTACAAGCCGGAAGAAATAGATACTTCAGGGGTCGTAATTCCGGAGTATGACAAGCTAGAAAAACCATTAATTGAATTATTTACACTAGATCCATTACAATGTGCCGCTTGTACTTATATGTTAACGGCTACGGATGATCAGGTAAATGAATTCGATGGTAAAGTTGACATGATTGAATACAGATTTACTGAAAAAGAAAATATTGCTCGTTGTGTGAAAATGGGGGTAGCGAATTTACCGTGTATCTATATTAATGGTGAGTTAGTGTATTCCTCAATTATTCCTTCTAAAGCGGAGTTCACTAAGAAAATCGAAGAATATTTATAATAAATTAGGGCCGCTTGAGAAATCGAGTGGCCTTCTTCATAACTAGGATGAAAAGAATTGTGACTCCTAAGTGATATAAATTCAAGAGGCGACGAGGAACAAACTTCTATCTCGTTATAATGAGGTGTAGTAAAAGAAAAATTTTCAGAATATTCAATTGACAAACTCAAATGAGTTTGTTAGTATAATATCAATGATTGCGTTATCATGAAGAGTATCATCTGAAAACGTATTCACACACAGGGTGCGACAACGTGCCATCAACTTATGATAGTGAAGTTATAATTAAGCTATAGTCGTTTATAAAATACTATGAGGAATATTGAAACCGCGAATACAATAAAAACCCATCGTGCGAGGATGGGTTCTTCTAGACACTAAATGATTGCGCTATCATAAGTTGTTTTTTTCACAGGAGGACAGAATGAGCAGAAAGCCATTAAATTTACAACGGCACGAAATTAGTGATCGTGCAAAAAGAATAAATGAGTCCATGTTTGTTGATATTCATAATCATATGATGTTTGAATATGCGATTCGTGAAGCTTTGGGAGAAAAGGATATTTTTAACACTCATTATGAACCTATTCTAAAAAATGGTGGGATAAATGTTATAGCAACGAGCGTTGGTGCGAATTCTCCTTGTTTGAGTAACTTGACAGATGATTTGGTATTTGGTTGCTTTGAACAAATTGATATGCTCAACAGAATGGAAAAAAATACAGATAAGATGATGCTTTGTTATAGCACATCAGATATCTTAAAGGCGTATGAAGAGAATAAAGTTGGTGTACTTATGGCATTTGAAGGTGCCAGAGTCTTAGAAGGTAGACATGGTGAAGACAGTCTTGTCATGCTACGGATATTACATCAATTAGGATTGAGAGTTAACTGTATTGCTGGTGCTGCACGTACTGCATTTGCAGATGGTATGGGAGAAGCAGTGGCTGATGCAGGATTGACAACATTTGGGATCAAGTTGATTCAGGAAATGAACAAAATTGGTATGTTAGCTGATTTAACACACTTAAATGACAGAAGCTTCTTTGATATTATTGAAGTTTCAACAAAACCAGTAATTGTTTCTCATATAGGGACACAGAAAGTGTGCCCCAACGCAAATAACCTTAGTGATGAACGTATAAAGGCCATTGGTAGAAATGGTGGTGTCATCGGCATGGAAATGGTTAAAACGGAAATCAAATATAAGGCGGAGGAAACAGGAGAAATTGTGACCTTTGATGATGTTATTGACCATATTGATCACATCAGCGCTCTTATTGGTTCTCAACATGTTTGTATTGGGCTGGATTTTGATAACTTTGAACTTGTTCATAATGTGCATAGGGCGATGTCGCCTTTCCCTGGATCTATTGAGGGTTTCTATACAGGTATACCAAAAGGGGATCATATGTTGGATGAACCCAATAATCTATCTCAAACTTACTTGATTGCTGAATATCTTGTCCGCAGAGGGTATTCCGATAGTGAGATTGAGGGGATATTAGGTGGCAATATTATGCGTGTGTTGAAAGAGACCATTGGGTAATTGGGAGGATGTAAAATGACAGATAAAAAGTATATTCTAGCTGATGGTTGCCAGGAAATATTAGACGAATATGTATATGAATTTATTAAAAACGAAGAAGATGCTCTTGATGGTAAAATTCACGTCTTCGATGAAATCTATAAACCGATTTTAAATAAACAAGGTGTTCAATTCATCAATATGTCAGTAGGTGGCGAGCGTGTGGCACAAGTGCTATATAGTGCTACTGACAAATTTAGATTTTGGGATGCGCATAAGAAGTTAGATGTGCTGAACTCAGAATTAGAAGCAGGATGTAAGTCTTTTTTGCTTTGTAAAACGGCTGATGATATCGATAGAGCCATTGAAGAAAATAAATTTGCTATTGTTGCAACGTTGTCAGGTGGTAAACCGCTTGAAGGAAAACCTAACTTGAACTTATTATCAAGTTTACGTTCTCTTTATCGAATGGGTCTTAGGGGATTGCAACTAACGGGTAATACGCGTAATCGATTGGCTGATGGAGTGGCACAGGAAAGAACTTTTGGTAAATTGACAGGATTTGGACGTCAAGTAGTAAAAGAAGCTGATCGGCTGGGAATGCTATTAGATACAGCTCAATTATCGGATCATGGTTTCTTTGATTTAGTGGAGTTGACAAATAATCCAGTGATTGATTCACATAGTTGTGCTAAAGCAGTATATGATCATCCGCAGAATTTAAGCGATGAACGCATCAAAAAAATTGGTGAAACGGGTGGCGTCGTGGCATTAAGTTTCTGGGCCAGTTTGGTAGCAGGCGATAAAGAGATGCCAACAACTGAGGATTTGATGAATCACGTGGATCACATTGTAAAACTAGTTGGCGTGGACCATGTTGCTTTAGGACCGAATTATAGTGCCTATGAGACACCTGTAAATAGAGAGGCAGTAAAAGGACTAGGTAATTTAGGACCGGATTATTGCAAAATGGATAGATTAACACCACTGATGAGCGAGAAATACCCTGGTTGGATTGATGGGGTTTGGTATGGAACAAGAAAAAGTGATTTTATAGAAGGACCAAATACTCATGAAACATACTCTCTAGTGATTGAGGCACTTGAGAAGCGAGGATATGATCAGGAAGCATGTCGTAAAATACTTGGAGAGAATATGATGCGAGTGTACAAAGCGGTACTCAAATAATAGGACCATGGATAAATAACTATTCGGAGGTGAAACGTAAGTGTGTGTGTAAATGGTTTTATATTTTTAAATACTTTGGGTAATATACTAAATAGGGGGTAGGAAGGTGCAAACTTTAGATTTAATTATAGTAGTAATTTATATGATAGGCATTATGTATTTGGGTTATGCGTTGGGTAAGTCCAATGAAAATGAAGAAGATTATTTCGTAGCAGGTAGATCTTTACCTTGGTATGCTATTGGTTTATCAGTTGGGGTAACGATGATCAGTGCCAATTCATTTATTGGTGGCCCGGGTTGGGGGTATTACGATGGTATTTTAGCGGCAATGGTAAATATCACGGTACCACTCTCAATCTTATTTATTACATATACTGTGTTACCAGTACTATATAATGCAAAAGTAACAACTGTTTACGAGTATGTCAACGTGAGACTAGGTGGTAAATCTAGAATGTTGAATGTTATTATTTGGTTATGTCAATCGATGATCTTCATGGGTGGATTCGTTTATACACCGTCACTCGTGTTAAGTCAATTGACACCTATTTCTTTTGAAATGTGGGTTCCTTTAATTGTCATCTTCGCAATTATCTATACTGCGATGGGAGGTATCAAAGCTGTTGTATGGACTGATGCTATCCAAGCACTTGTATTGTTTTTAGGACTTATTTTTGCAATTTTTTATGCTTCATCGACAACACCGATGACCTTCGGAGAAATAATGGGTATTGCAAAAGAATCCGGGAAATTATTATCCTTTGATACAGCGTTCAACAAGGATAGTTTAAATGTATGGTGCGTTCTAATTGGTGGATTTGCGATGTGGATTGGTTATTTTGGTTTTGACCAGGGTCAAGTGCAAAGGTACTTAACAGCAAAGAATATCACCAACATCAAAAAAGGTGGTATTATGAGTTCCATGGCAATGCAGTTGATCTACTGGGCGTGTATGTTCCTTGGTGTGATCCTATTTGTATTCTATCAAACAAATCCAATTACTTTAGATTTTGCGAACTCAAATAATGTAATGATTGACTTCCTGGCAAACTATGTACCATCTGGACTTCTTGGAATATTACTTGCAGCAACGTTTGCAGCAGCGATGTCTTCTGTGGATTCAATCTTAAACTCCTTAACAGCGGTATTTACTAAAGATATTTATGAACCTTATATCAGTAAACAAAAGGAAACACCATTATCAAAAACAATTATGTTTTCTGTAGTGTTTGGTGTTTTGATTACAATTTTCGTTTATCTAGGATTAGGTGATAATACCAAGTCGATTCTAGATACAATTGCTGGCCTTGTAGCACCTTTTGGTTCGTTGTTAACAGGTATCATGATTGCATGTGTCTTTATGCCGAGGGTAAATGACAACGGTGCATTCTTAGGTTCGATTGTAGCAGCAATTGCATCGTTTGCAACAGGCAAGCTATTTGCGGCACATTGGTTATGGGTATACTTTTATGGCGCACTTTATTGTATTATCGCAGTTTATGTATGTAGTTTATTCTTTAAAGACGAAAGTGCGGAAAAGAGACAATATACTGTGTTTGGAACAAAAGAATTAATGGAAGGCCAAGTGGATGAGGAAGGAACAAGTCTTTCGCCACTTGTAATGGATAAGTATGGATGGACAATGATTGGAATCTTCATTGTACAATCAGTCATCTTAGTGATTGTTCAAATGTAAATTAATTAAGTGTCACAAATTAAGGGGTGCAGTGTGCTGCATCCCTTTTCTTGTAAAAAAATTGTAAAGATATTTTATTTGATTTATAATGAAGGGACGGAATCAATATAAAGGGAGGTTTCCTTTGTCTAATAATAATGAAATAAAGTATCCAACTTTAAAAGATGTTGCTGAATTAGCTGGGGTATCGCCTATAACGGTATCGCGAGTTTTTAATGACAAATGGTCTGGACGCGTCAAAGAAGAGACCGTTCAAAAGGTATCAGAAGCTTCTCGTAAACTGGGCTATAGCCCAAATCAGTTGGCTAGAAGTCTTAATGGAGAAAGGACCAATATCATAGCTGTCGTTACAGGAAAAAAAACGGGTATTTTTTATGATGACTTACTGCATAAGTTGACAACTAAGATTCAAAAGGATGGTAAACAAGCTTTGGTTTTTGTTGCAGATCCATCATATGGTATAGAGAAAATTGTAGAACAAGTAAATCAATTTAGAGTAGATGCGATTATTGTAACATCGCCAGCTTTAAAATCTGAAATCATGAATTTTTTCACCAATACCAAACGACCGATAATTCTCTTTAATCGATATATTGAACAATCAACAGCAAGCGCTGTTTGGAGTGATGGTATTTTAGGGATGAATCGTCTGGCGAGATACTTGGTTGATAATAATTATAAGAAGATTGCATTTCTGACAGGCCCACCAGAAGGATCGACTGAGCTGGAACGTGATATGGCATTTGTAACAGGATTGACGAACTTAGGGTGTCCGCCGATGAAGGTGCTCAGCGGAGATTATACCTATGAATCTGGTTGTGAAGCGGCACTTGCTTTCTTTAAAGAAGAAACGAAACCGGATGTTATCGTCTGTAGTGGCGACAATATGGCCTTTGGTGTACTTGATACTGTAAAAGATAAACTTGGATTACGTGTTCCACAAGATATTTCGGTAGTTGGATACGATGACAATCCCGTCGCAAAATTAGCCTCTTATGATTTAACTACAGTGAAGCAACCATTTGATAAAATGGTTGATGCAACGATTGAAGTTGTAAACGCTTTATTGGAGGAACCGGGGCAACAAAAATTGTTATCCTTTGATACTCAGTTGATTATGCGTGGTAGCACGCGATAAGATATATAAATGACATGCAAAAGGACACCAATCGATGTACCGACCTCCTAAAAGTTAGATTTTAGGTCTAACTTTTAGGGGTCGGTACACTTCGATTGGTGTCCTTTAATATTTTATGTTATCGTTTCTAATTCAGTTTGACGTAACGGCCTTCTCTCAGTCGTTCAAAAACATCTACATCCATTTGAAGCAGCACATCTACCACATCCATGTAACACCAATTTTCAACGATTTTATCATCTTGGCGTAAATACAAATCGGCGTCTCTCATAACAATCTTCTTGTGGCTTGGTGGCATACCTAGCCAACTACCGCCTTGGTGTGTCCCGTAGAAACCAGTCCATTCGATCAATGCACCATAATGGCCCTCGGCAAAACAGATTCTAAAATGATCCGTATAAGTGTTTCGGTCGGGCAATGCATCTAAGAAAGGTTTTTGATGATACTTTCTAAAACCTTCTAAACCTCTAGTTGTCCCTATACCACATGGACCAAACCAGATAAAGTTATCACTAAAATAACTTTCTAGACCCATGTTGCCCAGGCCTTTATCCTGATATGACGATAATGCTCTGTAGACCATGTCATAGATTACTTGAAGAGTTTTCTTAGAATCCTCTTCATTGCAACTGCCCATAATAACACCATCGTTTGTAGATGGACCAGGAATAATCACTTCTGGTGCAAGAGCAGGAATGAAGCTGATGCCTGCCTGTCTAATTAAATCGAGCATGTCGATAATTGTATATGTCTCTATAATCTTATCATCTTTGACGCGATTGAACTCGATATAGCAAACCCAAGTAATGCCTTGAGATGCTGGAATCTCAACGAAATCATTGTCAAAACTACCAACATAATGCCCAGAAGATACAACCCACTCATTATGCTTTCCAAAATGATTGTTGCCTGCAAGGTGCATAAAGGTGTTTTTTTGAAGATCCGGCATGGCGCATTTGTAGGGTTTCCAAAACTTTTCTGCCAATGCTTTTCGACCCTTTAACGTGTTGAAAGGCTGTGGTCCATTCCAAACAATATCCTCGTGATAATACTCTTCGATCAAAGTGTCTATTGTGTCTACTGATGCATCTTTGACTTTATCGTAAAAGTCTTTGACTATCTTTTTACTTCTTACAAAATCATTTTTCATTCTACAAACTCCTTGTAGAATACTGAAACCGCGAATACTTAATTATAGCGTAAAACAACTGAAATTTCAACGTATTGCCGAAAATGAGCACGAGTTGACACGGAAAAACTATCAGAATAGGAAGTAATTGTAAAACGTTGGGTGTAATTATAAAGAATGATTAATCTATAAACGAAAAAGTAAAATAAACCCAAATTTTACTTTTGTCTCTTAAACATTCCAATTACATGATTCTATAAAAAGTGAACTCATTTTTAAATAGTTAGAAAATTTTGATTGATTTATTTTTTCCAAGATTCTAAGAGTCTAATTAGCCTATAATGCTATAAAAACCGAGTCATTGACAAAAAATACACAAATTTAAAATTCTGCCTATATAAAAAAGTAAAATAAAGTAAAAAACGTAAATTGATATGCTTACGGAATCCCTATAAAATTTAACTATAATAATTGTATTCGCGATACAGAAAATTATTGGAATCGCCATATTAGGAGGTAATGACATGTCAGCGACACAAAATAAAGAAACACAAACTAAAGTTGAAAAGCCGGTAGCAAAGAAAGAAGTAAAGATGCAAATTAAAGATACAGTGATTCACACTGGGGACTTTGCAGAAGTAAATTCAGTAGAAAGTTATGATTATAACGATTTTAAGGAATTGCCAAAATCAAAGCAAGTGATGAAAAACTTTGAAAACGATTATAAAGATTTTGTTGATTACATCATGCGTATTACGCACAGAATTTGGGAACAAAAAGGCATAGGTGTTATTTATGATACGTATCATAATAATGTAACGATGCATTTAAGTTCAACAAATGCTGTTGGTATCGACAAAGTAATCGCAGGAACTTTACAGACGCTACATGGTTTTCCAGATAGAAAGCTAATTGGACAGAATGTCATTTGGTCAAATCATGGAAAAGATGGTTATATGTCATCACATAGAATCTTATCAACGGCAACCAATATCAATCAAAGTGAGTTTGGACCAGCAACGAACAAGAAGATAAACTTCAGAACAGTTGTTGATTGTGCGGTTGAAAATAATAGGATCTATGAAGAATGGTTAGTGCGAGATAATTTGTGGATTGCTAAACAATTAGGTGTTGATGTACATGTGTTAGCAAAACGTATGGCAAAAGCTACAGTGACAAATGATGGCACGAATCATACACAATATGGTTTAGGGACGAATATGAAGGGTCAATTCTTTCCAGAGAAACACACAGCTAAAGATGATTCGATTGGCGAGTTAGTTAAAGAATTTATTAGTAGAGTTTATCAATATCGTTACTTCAGTGATGTTGTAGAATACTATCATGAAAATGCTGTTGTACATTATATTTGTGATAAGGACCTATTAGGACATACTCAAATTCAAGGGATGTTAATTAATTTATATGCATCGTTCCCGAATGCTGAGTTCATTACAGATCGAATCACAGTAAACGGAACAAAAGAAGAAGATACGTATGATGTATCAGTAAGATGGCGCATGAATGGTATACATGAAGGTATTGGTATGTTTGGTGATCCATCATATAAACCTGTTGAGTTTATGGGGATTACACATTATAGAATAAGAGATAGAAAAATTATTGAAGAGTGGTTCACATTTGATGGACTGGATATTTTAAGACAAACCTATTTAGGTGATGAAGAGAAAACAACTGAGTAGCGAAAAGCTTCTACAGTGTGTAGAATAGAATCTAATGGGGATTAATATTTGGGGGTTTAGAAATGATATCAACAATTGATAGTATGATTATCGTAGTGTACATTATCGGTATGTTAGTTGTAGGGTACTTTGTAGGGCGAGACAACGAAACATCTGAAGACTACTTTTTAGCAGGTAGATCAATGCCTTGGTTACCGATTGCATTATCTGTAGCGGCAACAATGATTTCGGCAAACAGTTTTATTGGCGCACCTGGCTGGGCATATGGGTCGGGATTAGCACCGTTTATGGTTAATATTACAGTACCTTTAGCGATTTTCTTTGCATTTACTGTAAGTACACCAGTTTTATATGAACTAAAAGTAACGTCTGTTTATGAGTACATGGAATACCGATTAGGACCTATTGCTAGAATTCTAACGGTTCTTCAGTTCTTTATTAACTCACTCATTCAAGTAAGTTCGATGGTATTTATCCCAGCACTTATCTTACAAACAATCACTGGCTGGGGATTAAATGTAATCGTTCCGCTTATCGTAACAGCTTCAATCATCTACACGATACTTGGTGGTATCAAGGCCGTTATTTGGACGGATGTTGTTCAGACCGTTATCGTTTGGGGTGGTATGGCATTAGTTGTATTTATGGCCTTATCTAAGCTTGATATGGGTCTTTTTGAAACGTTGGGTCATGCTAAAGCTGCTGGTAAACTAGAAGTATTCGACTTTGCTTTCAGTTTAAATAAAACAAACGCATTTTGGGCATCGCTTATTGGTGGTACGGTTATGTGGGTTCGATACTTCTCATTTGACCAGGCTCAAATTCAAAGAATTCTTACTGCAAGCTCTATGAAGGGGATCAAGAAGTCTTTCTTGTCGTCAGCTTTCATTATGAATATCATGTATTTTGTAACATTGACAATCGGTCTTATTTTATGGGTATTCTACGGTGGTAAAGAGTTTGATTCATCAAATGGTATTATGATTGGTTTCATCTTAGAAGAATTACCAGTGGGTACAGTTGGTCTGATTATTGCAGGTGCTTTCGCTGCGGCCATGTCTTCAGTGGATTCACTACTTAACTCGTTGACGACTGTATTTATCAAAGATATTTACGAAAAGTACTTCTATCACGGAGAAGGGGAAGTGTCGTTAAAGCTTACTATGACTATTTCTGCTGTATTCGGTGTTATCATTATCTTCTTTGTAATCGTAGGATTCGGTGGTACTGTTAAGTCTGTTCTTGATATTGTAGGTAAATATATCTCTTACTTCTCAGGTCCAGCATGTGGTGCTTTCCTATTAGCAATGTTTACTAGAAAAGCAAATGACAAAGGGGTTGCTACAGGATTTATTATTTCTATGATCTGTACCTATGCCATTGCAAAAGGACTTAAGACGTCATGGTTATGGAATCCAGCAATTGGTGCAGCGCTATCGATGACAATCGGTTACATTGCTTCGATGATTTTACCGTCTACAAGAACGGAAAAAGAAATAACTCAATATACTGCTAGCGGTATGAGAGCAAAGTTAATTGCTGAAGGCAGAACTGAAGAAGATGGCGTTTCATTATTACCATTCTCAATGGATAAGTACGCGAAAATCGCTTTAATTTTCTTCTTATCACAATATGTGTTCTTAGCACTTATTAATATGTAATTTGACAGTCGGAGGAAATAATTTTGGGACAATATCAAGAATCAAAAAGAATTGTTAGAGAATACTTTGCAGCTTTAGAGCAAGCGGGTAAAGAAAATCCGTCAGCAGAAAACCTAACAAAGACAATAAAGCAATTTACAAGTGATGAATACCTTTGGAGGGGTGTTTATCCTTGGAGAATGCAAGACAGTGTAGAAAATGCTGTAGAAAAATTTTGGTCGCCATTCTTGACTGCTGTGAAGCACGTTCAGAGAAGGCAAGATATCTTTATTGGCGGTACCAATGAAATCAGCGGTGAACAATGGGTCATGAGTATGGGTCATTTAGTAGGATTGTTCGACGAGGAGTGGATGGGTATCCGCCCAACTGGTAAAATGGCACACTTACGCTACGCAGAATTTAATTGTGTTGAAGAAGGCAAAATTACTCAAACAGGTATTTTTGTAGATATGATTGGCTTTATGCAACAGGCAGGTGTGAATCCACTACCGCCATCAACAGGACACCATTTCGTTTATCCAGGACCAAGAAATCATAATGGACTATTGTTTGAAGATGCACCTGAACACATGGCGGGTGAAACACTAGCATTATTGAATAAAATGATTGATGACTTATCGGAATTAAATGATAGCGGCGCAATGGGCTGTCCACCTGAAGTCTTAGAGAAATCTTGGGCAAAGGATATGATTTGGTACGGACCAGCTGGAATTGGTGCATGTTATACAATTCCACGTTATCAGTTACAACATCAACTACCGTTTAGAAATAATTTAGATGGCAAAAAGTTTAATGGTCATGTGTGCAGATTTGCAGAAGGTGACTTTGCTTGTTTCTTTGGATGGCCTAACCTTACGAACAAACCGATTGGTGGATTCTTAGGATTGCCAGGTGGAGAAGTAATGGCAGACATGCAAGTCGTAGATGTTTACAGCAAGGTTGAAGACAAACTGTCAGAAAACTGGGTAATCATCGACATTCCATTCTGGCTAAAGCAACAAGGATTAGACATATTTGAAAGAACTTCTTCAATTATGAATCCTAAGTTTTAATTTTGTGATAAGCAAGAACAGCACTTCAAAACATAAAACCGCAATGGAGAATTAACATTCTCCATTGCGGTTTTATGTTTTGAAGTATTGGCGAAGCAACGCGAGCCAAGCAATTCGCAAGAATTGCTGGCTGTTCTTTAGTAAGTTCAAAGAATTGCTGGCTGTTCTTTTGACGTATTGGCGAAGCAACGCGAGCCTAAGCAGTGCAATATTCACAACACGGGTCAAGTTGTGAATATAAACGGTACTCGCGCCAGCGAGTAGCTACCGAAATCCTGTAAGCGTACGTGGATATTCACACTTGTCATATCGGTGGCGCACTCAGAACCATCAATATAGTGTATAATAGATACTATAAGAACAGACACAAAGCGAGGGTGAGTCATGAGATTCCAACTAAAAGATATCGTAATAAAATCACCAGGAGTACAACTTAGAGAACGGATTTTGGAGCAGTATGGCTCCATCAAGAATTTTGCAGATGCCATCGGTCTTTACGAATCGTCTATTACACAGTATTTATCAAGTAAAAAATTAGGGTCTTCAACGTTTAAAATACGAACGATGAATGCTTTTAAAATGGATTTTAATGAGCTTTATAAAAGTGAAGCAGAACAAGTGCGCTACTTCTCGGATTTGATTTCTTGGTATATAGATGAATATGTGTACAAAGATGATGTTGAAATACTGGATAAGGTTAAGATGCTTGCTTTAGAAAAAGAGTTGTATGAGGATTATGCCATCGTTTGTCGCGCTTACGCCCATTACTACATGAATCAGGGTAAAGTAGACAGGGCAAGGGCTTATATTGATGTAGCCTTAAATTCAGTCCGGGATAAGGATAACATTGATCGTATCGGCTTATATCTGGGTGATCAGATTATGATGAAAGCAAAGGATATGACCCGTAATGAATTCAGAAAATCTGTAGAAGAGTTTCATGAGGTGCTGAAAAAAGTCAGTGGACCGTTGACCAATGGTCATATGCGGATGCGTCTAGGTAAAGTCTATTTCTATTTGGAAGCATATGAGGATGCCAGGAAAATTTTCAAAGAGGTGTTGAAATATCACAAGGATGCAAGAAGCCGTAGTTTTGTTTATATGTGGTTAGGTGACGTGGAAAAGAGAGTGTTGAACTTTGACCAGGCGTTGTCTTATTATCGAGAGGCTGAGAAATTATTAGATGCTGAAGATGACATGGTCTACTATGTGTATGATGAGTTCGCATTGTATTATTTACATAATGAAAATTATAAGAAAGCTGAAATGTATGTCGACGAAATATTCGGTGATCAATTATGGAAAATATCTGCTACAAAACATTCAAAACTGAAGACTTTTATACTCATAAAAATAGCTTGCGGTAAGGAACATGAAATTGTACATGTCATCAATAGATTGCTCGATGAAATCAAAGATGGCTATATCTACAATTTTCATCATTTTGCCGTTGTTGGTGAACAGTTACAGCATGCGATTATTAAGAATGAGACGTTGAAGGCAATAGGACGTGAAATCATTTCTTTTTCACGAAGTCATAAGATTGACAGTGGGGATGAAAAATTAATACAACAATTATTGGGGTGTCTGGCCCTAAACAAGCAATTTAAATATTAAGCAACTAAAAAGCACCGCCGTTGATCGATGGGTTGATCAAAATGGCGGTGCTTTTTAGATGTTTGAGTATTTATTTAATATTCTAAGAAGGAATAGACACTAGCCTTTTATTTTTGCAAGATTTGCCTTGGCGGCACCTGCAACCATCCCTTGGTCCGTACCAACCAATAGGTATTGAACACCTCTGTCGATATATTCCTGCGCCTTATCAGGCGAAGAAACAATACCAACTGCCTTTCCGGCAGCTCGAACTTTTTTGATGACTTTATCAATTGTCTCAACGACAAGTGGATGTGTCGCTTGTCCGATAACACCAAGTGATTGTGATAAATCCATAGGACCGATAAAGATGACATCGATGTTTGGAATTGTTAAGATTTCATCTAAGTTTTCTACACATGTAACTGTTTCGCAGTGAGAAACGACAAGCGTGTTTTCGTTGGCAAACTTTACATATTCCATTTTGTCCATTTGGCCGTAATGAGCTGCTCTTACAGAAGGAGAGAAGCCTCTTGTGCCATCAGGTGTGTACTTGGCGTATCGCGCAAGGTTTGATGCTTGCTCAAATGTATCGACATTTGGTACTTGTACACCTAAAGCACCTGAATCAAGTGCTTGAAGAACTTCCACATCTTCGTTTTTTCTAACGCGAACGATTGGAACAATGTCTGTCGTGTTGGCAGCTCTGATAATTTCAACCATGCTTTCTCTGTTCATTGTGACATGTTCATTGTCAAGAACGAAGAAGTCATAACCAACAATTCCTAATATTTCAGCAATTGATGGATCGTTGAACTTTACGAATGTTCCAATGGCACAACCACCATCTTTGATAATTTTCTTTAAGTTATTTTCTTTAATCATTTAAAGGCCCCCGATTTATACTTCAAGTAGAACTTTCATTCTATATTCTTTCTTTGCCATAATCATCTTGATTGCATCTTCTGCTTGTTCTAAAGGATAGACTTGCGTAATTAATTGCTCAGACTTAATTGCACCTCTTGACATCTGAGCGATTGTAGGTGCAAAGGCATTCGGACTAGCCAGAACACCGATAAGCTCAGCATCTTTTGCGACAATCATGTTCACAGCAGTTACAAATTCTTGAGGATCATACCAGCTTAGAAGAACAATTTTACCGCCAGGTGCAACAAGATCAATTGATTGATTCACTGCTTTTGTGCTACCAGAACATTCGTATACAATATCTACACCAACGCCGTCTGTCAACTTTTGAATTTCTGCAATGATGTCGTCTGTTTTGTAGTTAAATGTCGCTTCAGCACCTATTTCTCGAGCAAGTTGAAGTTTTTCTTCCCAGCTACCTACAACAAATCCACGGCTTGCGCCGTTTGCAAATGCAGCTTGTAGTGCTAAGTTAGCAATAGGACCATCACCGATAACAAGTACAGTATCACCGTACTTGATACGTGACTTCATGACCGCATAAGCAGAAGTAGCAGCACACTCAACAAGTGCACCTTCTTTCATGCTCACGTTTTCAGGAAGTTTATAAATGTTTTTATATGGTACACGGATGTACTGTGCAAATGCACCATCTCTATTTTTGTAAGAACCAATAACGCCTCTGTCTGGACAAAGGTTATAACGACCTTCTTTACACATTTTACAGTTACCACAGCCAAGACTTACATCGCCTGTAACGCGGTCGCCGATGGCGATTTCTTTTGTATGAGGACCTATTTTAACGACTTCACCTGCCCATTCGTGACCTGGAATAAGAGGGTAGGTAGTGAGACCTCTTTTGATATAGTTCATCTCGCCTGTATATAATTCTATATCCGTACCGCAGACACCAACGTAGTGTACACGAACAAGAACTTCGTGGTCTTCCATTGCCGGTATTGGTACTTCATTAAGTTCAGCAGTATTAGGTGCTGTAAACTGAATTGCCTTCATTGTTTCCATGTGGAAAGCCTCCTAATTATTATTGCCCTTTATCTCTGTCTAAGAAGTAATTTAATACGTCTTTTCTTTCTTGACTCGTAGCAGCAGCATCTGCTTCACTCCACTTGTAGAAACCTTCGCCTGACTTTAAACCAAACTTTTCAGCATCAAATAGTTTCTTGAATGCCTCCTGCGGTTTTTTTGCATCACTTAGCTCAGCGAATAGGTAAGAAGAGACGTTGTAGAAGATGTCAACGCCACCTAGGTCAGCGCTTCTAAATGGTCCTGTAACAGGATATCTTCTACCGAAACTGTATTCTACAGCCTTGTCGATTTCTTCTAAGTCAGCCCAACCTTGTTCATAAATGTGAAGTGCCTCTCTAAGAAGTGCGTATTGCATTCTGTTGCCGATGAATCCATGACATTCTTTGTTCATCTTAACAGGAACTTTACCAATTTGCTCTACCCATGCAGCTGTTGCTTCAACAACGTCTGGACGTGTATAAGCGTTTGGAATAACTTCAACTAGAGGGATAAGTTCTGGTGGACACCAGAAGTGTGTTGCAACGAGTCTATCGCGGTTCACAGATTTCTCAGCGATGTCAGTAGGGCTCAGACCAGATGTATTTGTTGCTAAGATAACGCGTTCATCACATAGCTCATCTAGTTCTTTAAATACGGATTGCTTAATTTCTAGTACTTCTACAATTGCTTCAATAACCATGTCTACGTCTGAAACAGCTTCTTTTAAGTCAGCAACTGCGTTCACACGTGCATAAGCAGCTTTTGATTCTTCCTCTGTAAGGACTCCGTTATCAACGTCCTCCTGAAGGATATTAAGGATGTTGTCATAACCTCTTTGAAGTGCTTCTGGACTACGATCATACATATTAACTTCTAAACCAGCAGCAGCGCATATTTTTGCGATGCCATGTCCCATTGTACCTGAGCCGATAACGGCCATTTTTTGCATTGCCATAGGAATCCTCCTTGAATTAAATTTGCTGTAATAAGCAAATTCCTAAATGAATTGCTCAATATTATCCCATTCTTCAATAATTTGAGGGACTACCTTGAATAAGTCGCCTACGATGCAGTAATCTGCAATCTCAAATATCGGTGCTTCTTCATCTTTGTTAATTGCGATAATAATATCTGATGTTTGCATACCGGCCAAATGTTGAATCGCACCAGATATACCACATGCAAAATATATTTTTGGACGTACAGTTGTACCAGTTTGTCCTACTTGGTATGAATGGTCAATCCATCCAGCATCTACTGCAGCGCGCGATGCACCTACACTACCGCCTACTTTGTTGGCTAACTTGCTTACCAATTCAAAACCATTTTCGTTTCCAAGACCACGACCACCTGAACAGATAATTTCTGCATCTGATAAAGAAGCCATTTCCTTAGCCGATTTAACAACTCTTAGTACCTCTGTACGAATGTCTGATGCTTCAATAGCTGCTGACACTTCAATAACTTCACCTTTTAAACTGTTATCCATCGTTCTCTTTGCCATAACGCCTGGACGTACAGTCGCCATCTGCGGTCTTGTATTTGGACAAACAATTGTCGCCATTAGATTTCCACCAAATGCAGGTCTTGTCTGAAGTAACTTCGATTCTTTATCTTCCACGTCTAAAGTTGACGTATCTAAAGTTGTGTGTGTCTCTGTATAGTCTTTGTATGTCGCTATCTTTACATCTAGTCGTGTACAGTCTGCTGTTAAGCCTGTGTCCATTCTAGCTGCTACTCTTGGTGCTAAATCTCTACCGATATGGGTTGCACCGTATAATACGATTTCCGGCTTGTACTCAGCCATTACTTCTACGGCTACTTTTGTATAAGCATCTGTCGTATATTGCTTTAATAACGGATCTTGAACTTGGTAGACACCATCAGCACCATATGCACAACATTCGTCTGCTAAGTTACCTAAGTCATCGCCGATAAGTAGGGCATAGACCTTTGTTCCGTCATTCATGTCTCCAGCTAAACGAGATCCTTCACCAATCAGTTCTTTTGATACGTTCATCAAAACGCCATCTCTTTGTTCTGCAAATACCCAAATGTCTTTGTATTGAGAAAGGTCCACAGCGCTTTCTGCCGCTTCTGTTACTTCAATTGCTTCAAAAGGACATTTTGATATACATTGATTACATGCCGTACATTTTTCATCAATAACGGCTAATTTCCCTTGCATTGTAATTGCTTCAAAAGGACACGCTGGAACACAAAGTCCACAGCCTTTACACTTACTATCTTTTACTATTACTGCCATGTGCTCACTGCCTCCTTAAATAATTTGCTTTGACTTCATGTCGCTTAATAAGTTTCTTGCCAACTCATTATCTGTATCGCCTACTACAACAACGCCTTTGCCTTTTACTGCTGGCGTAAATGATCTAAATACTTTTGTAGGGGATGCGTCTAGACCAACTTGAGTTTCAGTAACACCTAAGTCCGCAGCATTCCATACTGTGATATCTTTTTTAACAGACTTAAAAATGCCGTTTACAGACATGTATCTTGGTGCATTCAAATCTTTGATAGCTGTTAACAAGCATGGCATTTGAAGTTTGATTTCTTCGTAACCATCTTCTAACGCACGCTTTACTGTTACGGTCTTTTTATCTTCTGCAATAGCAAAATCAGTTACGTAAGTTACTTGAGGAATATCCAGTTTTTCTGCCATTTGTGGACCAACTTGTGCTGTATCACCATCGATTGCCTGGCGTCCTGCAAAGATTAAGTCATAGTCACCTAGCTTACGAACACCTGCTGATAGGGCATTAGATGTTGCCCAAGTATCAGACCCACCTAAAGCTCTATCTGAAAGAAGGACCGCTTCGTCAGCACCCTTCGCTAAACATTCAACCAATAACTCTTTTGCCTGTGGTGGACCCATAGTCAGTACTGTAATATGCGTATCTGGATCTAGATCCTTTATTTTTAATGCTTCTTCCAAAGCATTGCTGTCATCATGATTCAAAATACTTGGTACACCTTCTCTAACCAAAGTATTTCTTACCGGATCAATCTTGATTTCATTTGTATCCGGCACTTGCTTTACACATACAATGATCTTCATCGCCATCTCTTATTTCCTCCTATTTGAATACACTGCCCGAAATAACCATCTTCATAACTTCAGAGGTTCCTTCGTAGATTTCTGTAATTTTCGCATCACGCATCATGCGCTCTACTGGGTAATCTTTGATATAACCATAACCACCGTGGAATTGAACTGCTTTAGTCGTTACATGCATCGCTGTTTCTGAACAGAAAAGTTTTGCTTGAGCAGCTTCGGTAGTACTTGGTAAGCCTTTTTCTCTTAAATCCGCTGCTTTGTATAAAAGTAAGCGGGCAGCATCGATGCGTGTTTTCATATCAGCCATCTCAAATGATAAACCTTGGAATTTATAGAGTTGTCTACCGAATTGTTTTCTTGATTTCAAGTATTCAACAGTTTCATCAAATGCACCTTGTGCAATCCCTAATGCTTGGGCTGCAATCCCTAGACGACCAACATCTAAAGAGCTCATAGCAATCTTGAAGCCTTTTCCAAGTTGTCCTAATTGATTTTCTTTAGGTAATTTTACATTTTCAAATAATAATTCTGATGTAACAGATCCACAAATACCCATTTTATTTTCTTTTTTAGGTACAGAGAAGCCTTCCATTCCTTTTTCAACAATAAATGCAGTAATACCTCTTGTTCCTTTGCTCTTATCAGTCATTGCCATAACGACGAATGTATCTGCTACAGCAGCGTTAGAGATGAAGATCTTGCTACCATTGAGTAACCAGTGGTCGCCCATATCGACTGCTTTTGTTTGGAGACCAGCAGCATCACTACCAGCGTTAGGCTCAGTTAAACCAAATGCACCGATGTGTTTACCGCTTAATAGAGAGGGGAGATACTTTTGTTTTTGTTCTTCTGTACCGTAAGTTAAAATTGGCCATGCACATAATGCACAGTGCGTTTGGATGATTACACCTGTTGAGCCACAACCTTTAGATAATTCTTCGATAGCCATAATGTAAGAAATGAAATCGGCATTTTGTCCACCGTATGCTTCTGGAAAGGGCATGCCCATTAGACCGATTTTACTTGCCTTTTCGATCGTTTCCATAGGAAATCTTCCTTGTTCGTCTATTTCAGCTGCTATTGGTGTAACTTCATTTACAGTGAATTCACGGGCTAACGATCTAACCAATTCCTGTTCTTTTGTTAAGTTAAAATTCATTACTTCCTCCTTTGTTATTACATCTTTATTTATTTTTTTATGATTTTTTTAAGGTTCATTGTTGATTCATCGAACAGTGCTGCATCCATTAACTTGATTTTGTCAGGAATAATAGGGGAGAAGCCCATTTGATCAATGATATCCTTTTGCAAGTCTACACCAGGTGCAATTTCTGTGATGTGTAGACCCTTGTCTTTCAATTCAAATACTGCACGTTCAGTTACATACAATACTGGCTGCTTAACTTTTCTTGCATAGTCGCCACTGAAGGTGATTTGTTCGACAGCTTCAACGAACTTATTATTACGACCTTCTTGCAGGATGTGTAATTCTCCATCTTGAATAACTGTTGTTAAACCTCCTGCGGTGAAAGTACCACAGAAGACAACCTTTTTCGCATTTTGAGTGATGTTGATAAATCCGCCACATCCTGATAGACGTGTACCGAATTTACTGACATTTATATTGCCTTTTGTATCTGTTTGGGCCATGCCTAGGAAAGCGACATCTAATCCGCCACCATCATAAAAATCGAAGATAACGTTTTGATCTAGTATGCTGTCAGGATTGGACGCAGCCCCAAACTGTGCACCAGGTTTTGGCATGCCCCCAATCGCGCCAGCTTCAACAGTCAGTGTCATCGCATGACCGACACCTTCTTCTGCAGCAACAGAAGAGATGATTTCCGGCACACCAACACCTAGGTTTACAACTGCATTTTCACTAAGTTCCATTGCAGCTCTACGCGCAATCACCTTCTTTGCGTTGAGAGGAGAGGCTGCTTTTGTCTTAACGGGAACCCGTAATTCGCCTGTTAATGATGGATCGTAGTCGCAATCTAAACACTGTTGACTAGATTCTTCGTCGCCTACGACAATTGCATCAACAAATATCTTAGGTAACTTGACTAATTTTGGATCAAGAGATCCGCTTGAAACTACTTTTTCAACTTGAACGATAACTTTACCACCGCTGTTTTTACACGCTTGTGCCATTGCCGTCGAGTCAAGTGGACCGATTTCTTTCTCTAGAGTGACATTACCCGATTCATCAGCATAGGTCCCTCTTAACAGACAGATATCGATAGGGAATGCGTTGTAGAAAAGTCTTTCGTGTCCATGTATATCCACTAAATGAACAATATCCTCTTCAGTAACGCTATTTAACTTAGCACCATCTACACGTGGGTCAACAAAAGTATTTAAACCGACATGAGTGATTGTACCTATTTTTCCAGCGGCAATATCTCTAAAAAGATGAGAGATGACACCTTGTGGCAGGTTATAAGCTTCGAATTTATTGTCGATAGCCATTTTGCCAAGTTCAGGTCCGCGGTCCCAGTGACCACCGATAACTTTACGCACCATACCTTCATGGGCAAAGTGATCATTTCCTTTACCATTTCTTTTTCCTTGACCAGCTGCGAAAACCAGCATTAAGTCTTTGGGCTGACCTGAAAGAATGAATCTGTTTTCAAGTGCTGTCGTCAGTGCCTCTGGGCAACAAGAGCTGACAAATCCACCCGTTACAACACAATGATTGTCTTCTACCATAGCCATTGCTTCATCAGCCGTCATAAATAGTTTACTTTTCATATATTTCACTCCAATCGAACTTTATTTGCCAACAAATGTTTTGTTTTTATCCTTGTTTACAAAAGCAGTCATACCGATTACCTTGTCTTCAGTTGCATGACACAAACTGAAGGCCTGAAGTTCATAACTTAATCCCGTCGCTAAGTCGGTTTCGATGCCTACATTGACAGCTTTTTTAATTTGCTGAACAGCAATTTGTGCATTTTGTGCAATTTCATTTGCCATGGCCAATGCTACATTCATTAGTGATTCATGTGGGACCACTTCATTTACAAGTCCGATTGAAAATGCTTCGGTTGAATTGATGATTTTCCCTGTAAAAAGAAGTTCTTTTGCTTTTGCAGTACCGACAAGTCTTGGGAGACGTTGAGTTCCACCAGCACCTGGCGTTATGCCTAAACCACATTCCGGCTGACCTAATTTCGCTTTTTCTGAAGCAATTCTAATGTCACATGCCATTGCTAATTCGCAACCACCACCTAAAGCAAATCCGTTAAGAGCTGCAATAACTGGAATTTTCATATTTTCTATTCGATCATTAAGATCTAGACCCACTTTGGCCCATGTCAGCGATTCTACTGCAGTCAGCGGCAACATCTCTTTGATATCTGCCCCAGCGATAAAGGCTTTTTCTGTGCCTGTAATTATCAAAACAGAAACTTCGCTTTCTTCTGCTTTATCAAGTGCGCTGTTGATGTCTTTCATAAAAGATTCATTTAATGCATTTAAGACAGAAGGGTTGTTTAATGTAATAACACCGATAGTATCCTGTTGTTCAAATAAGACTTTACTCATCAAATAGTCCTCCAATTACTTAATTTGTGCGATATTCTTAGCAAATTCTTTCTTTTCAGAAATGTTTGCTTGTCTTGCAATCATAATACGTTGTGCCTGTGGTGAACCTGCACCATGCATTGATTCCGTTCTGTATGCGACTGCGCCAGTACCTAATGTAAGGTTTTCGATTAGACGCATAACTTTCATTCTGTCCTCAAACGGAACGCCTTCAACGCCTGTTAAGTATTTTTTGATGTACTTGCCAGTAACCGGGTTGTCGAAATCTCTTTGAGATGGCATGGTAACCATTAGTCCACCTGCTAAGTCTTCCGCTAGGCGGCTGATCTCGTATGGGAATCTTGTAACGTTCTGCTTACATACGTTTGCAAGTAACATGTCGATGATGTAATTACCTGACTTTGTCTGCGTTCCTTCTGCGGAACAAGCAATACCTGAAGAGTAAAGTGTTTCATTTAAGTGAATCATTTCAATGATTTTATCTTTAACGTGAGAAGCTCTTTCTACACCGTTATATTCTGTTGTTAGTGCTGTAGCACCGATAAGAACGTCACCGACACCTACTTTACAACCACCGTAACTTTGTCTATGGTAACCAGCAAATCTTTCAACAATCATACCTGCGAATTCAGTTTCTCCATCTAAAAAGATTCGTTCGTTTGGCACGAATACATCGTCGAAAACAACTAAAGCTTCCATACCACCGAAACAAGGATTTCCAGTATCGATAACTGTTAGCGGATCTTCTTTTCGGCTGTCGCAAGATTGTCTGCCGACAATGATTGTAATACCTTCTGCATCAGTAGGCACCGCAAAACAAACGGCATAGTCCTTATCTTCTGGTCTCATAGAGATTGTAGGCATAACCAACACTTCATGTGAATTAGTGATACCTGTTTGATGGACTTTCGCGCCTCTTACGACAACGCCGTCATCGCGACGCTCTACTACTCTAAGGAACATATCTTTATCTGTTTGTTGACTCGGCGACTTGCTACGATCCCCTTTAGGATCCGTCATTGCGCCATCAACTGTATAATCATTTTCTTGAACCATATCCATGAATTTTACAAAGCGCTTATGGTATGCAGTCTGGTGCGTTTCATCACACTCAAATGTTGATGAGTAAACAGCATTCATTGCATCCATTCCAACGCAACGTTGAAAACAAGAGCCTGTCTTTTGACCGAGCATTCTTTGCATTTTCACTTTGTTTACCAAGTCGTCAGTCGATTGATGAATGTGTGTGAAGCGATTAATCGTTTCTCCATCCTTTACTGAAGAATCAGCTGTCATCAATTCTTTGTATTCAGGCGTATTCGCCATGCTATAAGTTAATTTCACTGAGTTAAGCGAGGGTCTTAATATTGGATTATCAACAACATTTTCAACTTTTTCCCCCATCATATAAACATTAAGATTTAATTTACGAAGACTTTCTTCGTATTGAGTACCCGTCATTTGAGCCATAATTTTCTTCCTTTCTCTATCTGGATATAATATGCAACTTTCTTTTGTACCCTAATTTGTTGCACGCTTATTTATATAGCAACTTTCATACCACAAATTACTTTTCTGATAATCGAAGCAAATATAGAGCATGTAGAACAAGCTTGAACTGTTGGAAACAGGAGAAAATAGGCATTTGAATTTTTTTTACCCAGTTTTTTACAAAGCAAGATTCGTGCATAAGTGCAAGCATTGTGCATTGCAATTGATGATAAATTACATTATTCTATGTAAAAATGCATCAAAATTCTGAATTGTTTTTAAACACAAATGACAGAAATGCATCACCTAAAAGATAATTATTTGTCAAAGTCTTGTGAAATCAGTGCTTTGGCGCAACTGCATCTGAATTGACCTTCAAGTTGGTATAGATTTTGCAACTAATATGGGAGCGGATAAAAAATATATATTTACTATAGAATGTTGGAGGTAGATTTATGAAAAAAGTATTGGTTACTGAACCAATTCATGCTGATGGTCTCGCTTTGTTAGAGAAGCATGTGGAAGTTGTTTTGGGTAAAGGAACAACAACTGAAGAACTCATTGAACAGGCAAAAGGATGTCATGGCATATTGATTCGATCGGCTAAGATTCCTAAGGAAGTCATTGAAGCAACATCTACTTTAGAAGTTGTTGGAAAACATGGAATCGGTGTTGATAACATCGATGTATCTTATGCAACATCCAAAGATGTTATGGTGGTTAATGCGCCTGAATCCAATGTAAATGCAGTTGCTGAACATGCATTGGCATTGATTTTTGAAGTGTCTAAAAACCTGAGACTGTTAGACGAACAAGTCAGACGAGATAATTTCAAATCAAGATCTTCGGTGGTCAATATGGAATTAAGCGGTAAAACGGTTGGTCTTGTTGGGCTTGGAAAAATCTCATCATTACTTGCAGGTAAATTGATTGCTTTAGGAATGACGGTTGTGGCTTATGATCCATTTGTAGATGCTGACGTTGCTGACAAAATGGGTGTATCGTTATTATCTTTAGAGGAGCTTCTTAAAACTTCAGATATTGTCTCACTCCATGTACCGTTAAATGAGCATACCAAGTGGATGATTGGCAAAGAACAGTTTGTTTTAATGAAGAAAGGCGCTTTTCTTATTAATGTTGCAAGAGGACCTGTTGTAGATGAAACAGCTCTTTACGACGCTTTGAAAAATCGTGAAATCAGAGGTGCTGGAATCGATGTATTCGAGATGGAGCCACCTCAAGCAGATAATCAATTATTTGAGCTTAGTAACATTACAATGTCACCCCATAATGCAGCTCTTACAGACGAAGCGCTTATAGCTATGGCGACACATTCTGCCCAGGGCATCATTGATTGCTTAGCTGGAAAAACACCACAGTATGTTGTTAATCAAGATGTATTAAATAAATAATTAAAAACAATTTAGGAGGATTACAAATGGAAAGAACAAGTTTACACGAAATAAATTACAAATCGGGATATGAGTCAATCATCAGCAAGGACTCATCAAAGTTAGTGAATTTGGGATTTAGCACAGTATGTTTAGATGCAAACAGCAATTATGAGTTTGAAGTAAAAGGCGAAGAAATGGCGTTCGTACTTCAAAAAGGAGATTTTGTCGCTACGGTTGAATACAAAGGTGAAGTAGCGTTGGATAAAGTAAGTGGTACAAGACAAGATTGTTTCGAAGAAAGTCCAACAGCGATTTACTTACCACCAAACAGTAAAATCGTTATCGACTCTACAGAAGGTGTTGAGTTTAGAATTTTCACTGCGCCATGTGAAGAAGGAAATGCACCCTACTTCTGTGAACCGACGAATATTGAAGAAGGTGAACCAGGGGCTCAAATGTGGAAAAGAAAGTATAGATTTATTTTTGGACCAGAAGGAAAGCACAATGGTAGCGTAACAAAGAAGTTGATTGTTGGTGAATCGGTATCAGTGCCAGGTGGCTGGGTTGGTTTCCCTGGTCATAGACATGATTTTAATAATGAAGGTGAATTTCCGTTAGAAGAGATATTCTCAATAAGAGTTAAAGGTCCAGATAATGGCCCTGGAACGGTTTTCTGTTACTCGACAGACGTTGAAGAAGGTGAGAGGTGGAATGAATTCTTCGTGTTGGAAGATGATCATAATGCAATTTCTCTTCCTGTTGGATTTCATACATCGTTTGCAGCACCCGCTTGTACAGAATACTTGTTATGGGGCCTTGCAGGAGAGGAAAAAGTTTATAAAGTACAATTTGACGAAAGATACACAGAGTTACCAGATGCACTTTATTAAGCACTGATTTTAAAATCTTGGGGTGGAAAGATTTAATCAATGCAGTGTAGAGCCTGAGGAGGTTTAATAAATGTCAAAAAAAGATGAATTGATGGTTGATGAAATATTTTCAATCCCCCAAGAGATGATTCAAATACTGGATGCGTTTTACGACGGTATTTGGATTACGGATAAAGAAGGACGGATTCTTTATCTGAATAGCGCAAATGAATCGATTACTGGGCTTAAAAGGGAAGATGCTTTAGGGAAGCACACGCAGGAACTATTGGATCAAAAGTTTTTTTCTAACTCTGCGGTTTTAGAGGTGTTGAAGACTCAGAAGCGTGTAACGATGATGGGATTCAATTACAATACAGAGAAGCATGTTCTTATAACGGCCAATCCAATCTTTGATAGCGACAATAATCTTAAATTTGTTGCAACCAACGTAAGGGATATAACAGAGTTGGAGAAGATATCGTCTCATTTGAGAAGTAAAAAGAAAATAATTGACTCTCAGCAAAAGGAGATTGAAAAATTAAAAGCGCAACATTTTGATTCTTCTTTTCTTAAAAGTAGCGGTATAGTTGCAAACAGTCCAAAGATGCAACAAGTGTTTGAATTGGCACAACGTGTTGGAAAATTTGATTCTACAGTCTTGGTAACAGGTGAATCAGGTTCAGGTAAGGAAGTTGTTGCAGAAAGTATTGTCAAAGCCAGTGGTAGAAGCGACAAACCCTTTATAAAAGTGAACTGTGGTGCTATACCAGAGAACTTGTTGGAATCAGAATTTTTCGGTTATGAAAAAGGTGCCTTTACCGGCGCCGATCCAAAAGGAAAAGCTGGATTATTTGAATTGGCTAATAACGGCACTATTTTTCTTGACGAAATCGGTGAACTGCCACTGAGTCTTCAAGTGAAAATTCTAAGAGTGCTACAACAAAAGGAAATGGTTCGCGTCGGTGGCTCTAAAACAATTGATCTTGATGTACGTGTCATATCCGCTACCAATAGAAATATTGAACAGATGGTGTCAGAAGGCACTTTTAGAAAAGACTTATTCTACAGACTTAATGTTGTAAGCATCGTTATTCCGCCTCTAAGAGAGCGTACGGATGATATTCTTCCCTTGATGACAGTATTTCTGGATAGATTCAATGAGAAGTATGGTTTACACAAGAAAATGACACCAAAGGTATTAGATGCATTTGAGTCATACTCTTGGCCAGGTAATGTTAGAGAATTGGAAAATGTTGTTGAAAGTATGGTTGTTCTTAGTCCTGAGGAGATGGTTGGCATAGAATCCATGCCTGCAAAAATTTTAATGGAAGACACTGAACGCCAATCGACGGCAATTGACATTAAGGAAATAATGCCGCTTAAAGAAGCAGTTAGCTTACTTGAAGAAGCATTGCTAGAAAAAGCGATGCAGAAATATGGAACAACCCGGAAAGCAGCTGCCGCTCTGAAAGTGGATCAATCAACAGTTGTGAGAAAATTACAGAAATATAATTCGGAAATCCTCTATGAATAGGAAGGTAAAAAATTGATGAGCTTAAAGCAGAAAATTGAAACAACTGAATTAGCTGCAACTGAATTAGCGGTATTTTGGTTAGGACAAGCGGGTTTTTTGATCAAAGATGGAGAGGGACGACAGGTGGTCGTTGATCCTTACTTAACAGATTGTGGTTATCGGATGAAAGGGTTTAAACGCTTGAGTCCTATATTAATTGAACCATCGGAGTTAGATGTTGATCATTATATAACGACCCATCTACATTTCGATCACTTTGATTTTGATGCAATTCCAGAAGTTGCAAAGAACAAAAAAACCAAATTTTATGGTCCGATCTCATGTTTTGAACAGATGAAAGAAATGAATATCGATGACCATCGACTGACACTTCTTAGTGAAGGTGTACCTATTAATGAAAATGGTATCAAGATTTATCCAACATTTGCAGACCATGGCGAGTTGGCGCCTGATGCAGTTGGTGTGTTTCTAGAAATTGGCGCACACAAACTATATTTTTCAGGTGATACAGCTTACAAGCCTGAATATTTTGATAGTGTAGCAGAGATGAAACCAGATATCGCTTTTTTATCGGTGAATGGTGCATTTGGAAACCTGAATGGTGAAGAAGGCGCAAAGGTAGCCAATCAGATAGGTGCGAAAAGAGCTGTTCCGTGTCATTTTTGGACATTTATTGAACATGGTGGTGATCTGAAACAATTTGAAAATGCAATGAAGACGCTATCGCCAAATTGCGAATCTTATTTTATGCATCAAGGTGAATGCATGGTGATAAGGTAAGAGGAACGTACGGATGCAAATTTGCATCAAAAGATGCGAAAACTCATCTTTGCTTAAAGAAACAAAAATGATAAGCGCTATTTTTCAACGTTTACAACTTGGCACGGTAATTGCAATTAATATGAGCAGAGTTAAAAAGGAGGCGTTTTAATGAAGCTGACTTCAAGGGAACGTGTCTTGAAGGCTTTGAACCATGAACAAGTAGATAGATTACCAATAGACATTGGTGGGATTCATAACATTTCATCTTTGCATATCGCAGCATATGAAAAGTTGTTGAAACATCTTGGGCATAACAGTGAAACGAAATTATCATCCTTGTTATCCCAGACTGCATTTCTTGATGATTATATGAGACAACGGTTTAAAGTAGATTGTTACCCCCTTTATCGTACGCCAGAGGAAATCGGTTACGATATAAAGTCTGAAGGCGATGGGGCAACATACTATATTGATGAGTGGGGAATTAAATGGCGATGTGCTGCTGGTGCACCGTATTATGAGGCTGTTGGTCATCCGTTAGATAATTGCACGCTTGAGGATATAGAAAATTTTGATTGGCCCGATCCTAATGACGGAAGTCAGTGGGAGCGGTTTGGACAAAAGGCCAAATATCTTTATGAACACACAGAGTATGCAATTGTTGTAAATGGACCACTTTATGGAGGCATTTACGTACCTGCCCAGTGGCTAATGGGGTCGGAATACTTTTTTATCAAGATGGTTACTGAACCGGAGTTAATCGAAGCAATACTTGATAAGATTGTAGCGTATCACATTGGCCAATGGTCGATTATTTTAGATCAAGTTGGTGAGTATGCACAGGTGGTTGTTTTATCGGATGATCTTGGAACAGAGACAGCACCATTAATGGATGTCAAACTCTATAGAAAGTTGATAAAACCAGCACAAGAAAAAGTAATCTCATTCATTAAGTCAAAAGCGGATGTGAAAATTGTTTATCACTGCGATGGTGCGGTCAGTGAGTTTATTGAGGACTTCATTGAAATTGGCATCGACGCATGGAATCCAGTTCAAGTATCTGCACGTGGATTAGATGACACCAAGGAGTTAAAGCGTATGTATGGTGAACGACTAACATTTTGGGGTGCAACTTGTGAAAGTCAATCGATACTTGCGCATAAGAGTGCTGAAGAGATTCGCTTGGAGGTAAAAAGACGTATCGATGATCTAGGTGATCATGGTGGATTGATATTATCATCGATCCATAATATTCAAAAGGATGTACCACCAGAAAACATCGTAGTATTTTATGATGCGCTTTATGAGTATGGTTCAAGAGTTTACAAGTAAAGAGGTTTTTATTATCTGGAACGGATATCCGTACAGATATTAAAAGTATATAAGAATTTTTAATTATTAGGAGGAGTATTATAATGGCAGAATTAAAAATGGGAAACAGAGATTCAGTCTGGTTCCATAATAACGCAGCGGACGTAAATGTAGCGTACGCAAAGGATGTTTGTGACGTAGCAATCTTACCAATCGGTGCAATTGAGCAACATGGTCCACATTGTCCATGTGCTTCAGATACTTACAATGCAATTGGTCTTGCAGAAATTATTGCTGAAAGATCGGGCGCGATGTTATTACCATGTCCAATGTATGGATCACATCCACATCACCACTGGGGTATGGCTGGTACAATTCCGCTAAAATACGAAACGCATATTGCCTTGTTAGAAGATATCATTAGAGGCGCAGCAGTAGCAGGATTCAACAAGTTTATCATCCTTTCTGCTCATGGTCAGGTATCATCAATGATCGTTGCTGTTCATAAGTTGGGTATCGAAGGTTACTTTACAATCGGTTCTACGTGGTATGACTTCCTAAGAGACAACAAAAAAATTCTTGAAGATTATATGTGGCATGCAGATGAAGCGGAAACTTCATTGGCACTTCACTTATATCCTGAATGGGTTGATATGGATAAAGCTGTTGCAGGTGGTGGTACACCACTGATGGATGGCAAGTGGAAGATTGCACCAGGTCAAGCAGCTGAACCAGGCATGCTTTACCACTTCGAAGGTACTTGGGCATTACCTGAAAAAGACGATTTAGACACAGGTGTTATCGGTGACCCAACTAAAGCAACAAAAGAAAAAGGGGAAATGATTACTGAAGCGTGTGTATCTTACTACATTGAGTTAGTAGAGGAAATTAGAGCCAAGTATGAAAATGGTGTTAATCCACTTGGATTTAGAAATCCAAATGGTTATGCAACTGCTCATGAAATTAAATATGATGAGCAACATGATTCAAAAGGGCAATTACTTAAGAAGTAATTGTACTCCCTAAAATGGAGGTAGTGCGTGACAGACGTGACTACGTACTACCTTCTCTTTCAACAATGACAACTTTGGATTGACAGAAGGTTAACATATTGATACATTTTAATTTGGTGTGTGTGAAAACGTTTACAGATGAGAGGATGATTTTATGTTAAAAAGAAGAACTTTGGCAATGGTAATGGTATTAATGATGGTAGTTGCATCACTCGCAGGATGTAGTAAACCAGCAGAAACTGAAGCAGCAACGGCAACAGAAACGGCGAAACCTGTAAATATTAAAATCGCAACAGTTTTATCGGAAAGTAGTCCTGGTTTCAAATCTCTTGCAGCTTTTAGAGATGAAGTTAATGCTAAAGCAGAAGGTAAAATTAACATTACATTATTTGGTAATGGACAGTTAGGTAGTCAAGCGGATACACTTGATCAAGCGCGTACAGGCGATATCCAAATGATGACAATCAATCCGATGAGTTTGAATACGACAGTGCCACTACTAGCAACTTTAGACAATTATTTCATGTTTGACAACATGGAACATGCTTATAAATTCTTTGACGGTGAAGGTGGACAAAAGATTATGGACGCTTTCCACTCACAAAATATGCAAGGTTTAGGTATATTACCGATCGGATTTAGACAATTGACGAACAATAAGGCTTCAGTAGAGTCATTAGATGACATGAAAGGTCTTAAGTTACGTGGATACAATCCAGTACAAATCGCTGCATGGGAATCAGTAGGTGCTAACCTTTCGTCAGTGGCTTGGGGTGAACTATTTACTTCATTACAACAGGGTCTAATTGATGGTCAAGAAGGGGCATTAACATCTTTTGCAGAACAACGATTTTATGAAGTTCAAGATTACGTAACAATTACAAATCATGTATTCTCTGCAGATGCTCTATTAATTAATAAAGAGTTCTATGCTGGATTAAGCGCAGATAACAAAGCGATTATCGATAGTGCCTTAGACGCAATGTTCGCAGAAAATCATCAAACAGTTGTCGATCAAACAAATGCTTTGATGACTTCATTAGCAGAAGAACAAGGAACTGTCTTCAACGAAGTACCAGCAGCTGTTAAAGATGAAATGAGAGCAAAAATGTCAGCAATCACTCAAGAAGCGATTATTGAAATTTGTGGTCAAGAAGACTTTGATATGATCAAACAATACGTAGACGAAGCAAGATAGAACAATTATTAAGCTCAGCGACGTATGCCGCTGAGCTTTGTTATTTTTGCTGACGCGTCCTACTGGACGAGCTTAAGAGTCTGAAGTCCTCGATGGACATCAGAACTTATTAGATGTAGAAAGGTGATAAACCGATGAAAAAAGTAATCAAATGGCTGGATATAAATTTAGAGCCAATTTTTATGTTGGGGTTGTCATTGGCAATTATACTGCTTATTTGTACGCAAGTAATTCTTCGATTCACTATTGGTGCAGGATTTGCATGGGGTGAAGAATTTGCGACCTTTATGTTTGTATGGTGTTCTTTTATTGGGATTGCGTATGCCTCGAGAAATAATAGACATATCGGCATGAATTACTTAAGAATGGCATTGCCAGAAAAACCACGTAAAATCCTAATGGTTTTAGTAGATACTGGAATTATTTTATTGTTAATAGTGCTATTACAGGCGGCGACTAAAAATAGTATGGATGTTATTAAATTCAATGAGAAAGCGGTTTCTATGTCAATTACAATGAATTGGCTATATGGCGCTGCGTTGACGGGCTATATCCTGATCATTTTCAGAACAGGCCAATCACTTCTTTGGAAGATTAGACGATTTAATGCATCGATTGATTTGTTTTCAAATGATGAGGGGGTTTATTCCTTTGTTGATGATGTTTTCTTTATGCCGGAAAAGTATAGAGACGGATTTAATGCAAAACGAAAACCTGAAGTTGTTGAAGAAGCAAAAAAATATGCAATTTTGTAGAAGTGAAGGAGAAATATAATGGCAATATTATTTATAACATTTTTAGTACTATTAGCCTTGACTTTTCCAATCGGTATTGCACAAGGGATTGCCTGTATAGCGGTTAGTTATTTTGGAGATGTCATCAGTGTGACGACATTAACAAAAGCTATCGTTTCAGGATTCAATTCATTTACTCTTGTTGCGATTCCACTGTTTACATTTGCAGGAGACATTATGGGTCAAGGTGGTATTTCATCGAGACTGATTGGTGTTGCAAAATTAGGCCTTGGAAAAAGAACTGGTGGATTAGGTATAGTTTCAATCGTTGCATGTATGATTTTTGCGGCGATATCAGGAACGGGTTCAGCAACAGTTGCTGCAATCGGTTTGATCATGATTCCAGAAATGGTTCGTGGCGGGTACGATAAAGCTTATGCGACATCACTTGTTGCAACGGCAGGGACAATTGGTACGATTATTCCACCAAGTATTTGTATGGTTGTATACGCAGTTGCTGCAGAGACAAGTATTGCAGCGATGTTTACATCAGGATTCCCGGTAGGGATTGTCGTTGGATCAGGGCTTTGTATTTATTGTTACATCTCATGTAAGAAACGTGGCTACAAGCCTGCAGAATTACATTATACTGGCAAAGAAGTTCTACATATTCTAATTGATGCGATTCCATCGTTTATGGTGCCGGTTTTAGTTTTAGGAAGTATTTACAGCGGTATTTGTACACCGACTGAAGCAGCAGCTATTGGGTGTTTACTTGGTGTTATTATCTCTGTATTCATTTATAAAGAAGTTAGCATTATGGAAGTACCTTATTTGCTGTTTAGATCAGTTGCACTTGGTGCGCCGGTATTATTAATTATCGGTATTTCAACAGCATTTGGTAGAATTCTTGCGATTACACAAGCGCCAGTGATTATTTCATCTGCTATTTTAAGTATTACAACAAATAAGATTGTTTTATTACTATTAATAAATGTTCTATTATTGTTTGTTGGTACATTTATGGAAACATGTGCGGCTATTATCATTTTAACGCCAATTCTATTACCGATGGTAAAATCTGTTGGCGTCAATCCAGTTCACTTTGGTATGATTATGATTCTTAACTTGGCAATTGGCTTTGTTACGCCACCACTTGGAGCCAATTTGTTTACCGCCTCCATGATATCAGGTGTCAAGTTCGAAACGCTGGCCAAGACAATATGGCCGTGGATATTCGTTATGATTGCCGTACTAATGTTAATCACGTATATTCCATGGATTTCAACTTTCTTACCACCATTGGTAGGAATACCAATTTAAGCGATTCTTTTTTATTCCCTAAGAAAAGGCTTCTGTAGTATAGGAAGCCTTTTTGTATGGATTGTTTGTATCTATTTGGATACATAAGTGGGTACTGAAGATGTGAAATTTCTTTGTAAGCACTAATGTGTATCTAAAAGGATACAAAAAATGAGATTTTATGACATTTGATTATTTTATGTATCTGTTTGGATACAATTGTAGTAGGAAATAATCAAATATCAATGCATAATCTTTTGAATAAAAGTTGTTACAAAATAAACTATCCAGTATTTTCAACGAATAAGCACATTACTTACAAAAAAAATAAAAGTTGGCATCATAGTTGCTTTATATCTGTATAACAAATTAAATTAGAGTTTGTACAGGGAGGAATCAACATGAAAAAGAAATTAGCACTTCAAGATGCAATCGGCAAAATTGAAGATGGTATGACGTTAATGATCGGTGGATTTTTAGCAGTAGGTACACCTGAAAGAATTATTGATGCACTTGTTGAAAGTGGGAAGAAAGATTTAACGTTAATCTGTAACGATACAGGATTTGTGGATCGTGGAATTGGTAAATTAGTTGTAAACAATCAAGTTAAAAAAGTAATGACATCACATATTGGAACAAATAAAGAAACTGGCCGTCAAATGAATGAAGGTCTAATGGAAGTTATTTTAACACCTCAGGGAACACTTGCTGAGCAAGTTCGTGCTGGTGGTGCAGGTCTTGGTGGCGTTCTAACACCAATCGGTATCGGGACACCTGTAGAAGAAGGTCAAGAAATCATTGAAATGGATGGTAAGAAGTATATCCTTGCTAAGGGATTAAAAGCAGATGTTGCATTAATCTTTGGATCGATCGTAGATGAAAAAGGTAACGTATTCTATAGTAAAGCGACTAGAAACTTCAATCCATTGATGGCAACTGCAGCAGAGGTTGTAATCGTGGAAGCAGAAAAAATCGTGAAAACTGGCGAATTGGATCCACATCTTATTGCAACACCAAGTCTATTTGTTGACCATATTGTAGAGGGGGTAAAATAATGAATGCAAAAGAGTTAATTGCAAAACGCGTAGCAAAAGAATTTAACGACGGCGATGTAGTAAATTTAGGAATTGGGTTACCAACAATGGTAGCGGACTTCGTTCCTGAAGATATTGAAATTATTTTACAATCTGAAAACGGATTCACAGGTATTGGTCCAGCACCTGCAGAAGGTGAAGAAGATAAAGATCTTGTAAATGCAGGATCAATGCCAGCAACAATTATGCCTGGTGGCGCTTTCTTTGATAGTGCAATGTCATTTACAATCATCAGAGGTGGTCACCTGGATGCAACAGTACTTGGTGCGCTTCAAGTAGATGAAAAAGGCAACTTGGCAAACTGGATGATTCCAGGAAAATTGGTACCAGGTATGGGTGGTGCGATGGATTTAGTTGGCGGTGCAAAGAAAGTTATCGTTGCCATGTTACACACAGCTAAAGGGAACCACAAAATTATGAAAGAATGTAATTTACCATTAACAGCAGCTGGTAAGGTAAGCAAAATCATTACAGAAATGGGCGTTATGGAAGTTACAGAAGATGGTTTGTTATTAACAGAATACAACCCGGAATTCACAATTGAACAAATTAAAGAAGCAACAGAAGCGGAGCTAATAATTTCTGAGTCATTAGGGGAAATGGCTTAGAAACGTATATATTCTTATGTAATAAATGGAGGAAGAGTTATGAGAGAAATAGTAATTGCAAGTGCAGTAAGAACAGCAATCGGAACATTTGGTGGAAGTCTTAAAAGCGTTACACCAATGGATTTAGGTGCAACAGTTATTAAGGAAGCTTTAGTGCAAGCTAAAGTAGATCCAGCATCAGTAGATGAAGTGTTATTTGGTTCAGTATTACAAGCAGGTTATGGTCAAGGGGTTGCAAGACAAGCATCGATGAAAGCTGGCGTTCCTCAAGAAGTACCAGCAGTCACAATCAACATGATTTGTGGTTCAGGTCTTAAAACTGTATCTATGGCATGTCAAGCAATCATTGCTGGTGATGCAGACATTATTGTTGCAGGTGGTACAGAAAATATGAGTATGGCTCCTTACCTATTAAAGAGCGGTCGTTGGGGACAGCGTATGGGTAACGGTGAAATGTACGATGTAATGGTAAATGACGGTCTTTGGGATGCATTCAACGATTACCACATGGGAACTACAGCTGAAAACATCTGTGACCAGTGGAATCTTGAAAGAGAAGAGCTAGACGCATTCTCGGCAGAAAGTCAAAAGAGAGCGGCAGCAGCAAGAGATGCTGGTAAGTTCAAAGATGAAATTGTTCCAGTACACATTCCACAAAGAAAAGGTGATCCAATTGTATTTGATACAGATGAGTTTATCAGAGATGGTGCAACTGCAGAGGTATTAGGTAAATTAAGACCAGCCTTTAAAAAAGATGGTAGAGTAACAGCTGGTTCATCTTCAGGCATCAATGACGGAGCGGCTGCATTAGTTGTAATGTCTAAAGAAAAAGCAGAAGAATTAGGTATCGAGCCATTAGCGACAGTTTGTGCACATGCATCAGCAGGTGTAGACCCTACAATCATGGGTATCGGTCCAGTTCCAGCATCGCAAAAAGCTTTAAAGAAAGCTGGTATCACAGTGGCGGACTTAGATGTTATTGAAGCAAACGAAGCATTCGCAGCGCAATCATTGGCAGTGGTTAGAGACCTTGGTCTTGATACAGAAAAAGTAAACGTAAACGGCGGTGCTATTGCACTTGGTCATCCAATCGGTGCAAGTGGGGCGAGAATTTTTGTTACACTACTTCATGAAATGAAGCGTAGAGAAGCGAAATATGGTCTTGCAACATTATGTATCGGCGGCGGTATGGGTGAAGCTGTTGTTGTAAAAAGATAATCAATGACCCATTTATAATTTAAATAAAAAATAAGTACTGTCTCGTCATGAATTATGAGACAGTACTTGTTTTTTTTGAGGAATGTCCTATGATTAAAACAGGGAGTAATCCTTTAGGGGGTGTGTTAACTTGGAACGTACATACGAAGAATTAAAAAACCAGATGGCCATGATAGATGAATTTATCGAAACCGCCTATGAGGGCATGGCTATTGTAGACGAAAAAGGATACATTACAAAATTCAAATATGAGAAATTACTTGGGATTAAAGAAAAAGATGTTCTGGGGAAACATGTTACGGAGGTCCTTGAAAATACGCGGTTGGATATTATTCTCAAAACAGGGAAATCTGAAATTGGTGACATCCAAGTGATGAACGGCAAGGAAATGATCACGTCAAGAATACCGATTCATCGGGATGGAAAAGTCATAGGTGCTGTGGGGACTGTTCTTTTTAAGGATGTTTCAGAAGTTAAGTACATGGCTGATTATATCGAGAACATTAAGACGCAAATGAAAGATTACAAACAAGAAATCAAACGTCTGAACCAGGCAAAGTATTCTTTTGAAAATATCATTACACAAAATCAACAGATGCAGGGCTTGATAAAAATAGCTAAACGGGCAGCGGAAACCCATTCAACAGTGTGTATCACAGGAGAAAGTGGGACAGGTAAAGAGTACTTTGCCCATTCTATCCATAAAGCCAGCCCGAGACGTTATGGACCATTTGTAAGAATCAACTGTGCAGCAATTCCTAAAGATCTTTTGGAGTCAGAGTTATTCGGTTATGCACCTGGGGCTTTTACCGGGGCTTCAAATTCAGGGAAAATAGGGAAGTTTGAGTTGGCCAGTGGGGGGACCATCTTCCTTGATGAGATAGGCTCTATGCCACTGGAAATGCAGTCAAAACTTCTACGTGTACTGGAAGAACGCGAATTTGAACGTATCGGCAGTAATCAGAAAGTAGATGTAGATGTTCGAATTATATCTGCGACCAATGAGGAATTAAGAGCCTTGGTGGAAAAGGAAAAATTCAGAGAAGACCTGTATTATAGATTGGAAGTAGTTGCTATTAAAATACCACCGCTAAGACATCGTAAGGAAGATATACCACTCTTGGTTAAAAGTATGTTGAATGTCATGTCAGCGACGTATGAAGCACCGATCAAACATTTTACCGAAGAAGCATTGTTAAAACTTCAGGACCATAATTGGCCAGGTAATGTCAGAGAGTTAAGAAACGTCGTAGAGAGTGCCATGAATATGGCTCAAACAACAGAAGTTGGAGTAACGGAACTTCCCGAGCATATACAACAAATTCCAATAGTGACCCTGCACGATGATGAACGTATTGTGGTGGAGGATAGCGAAAGCATTCAAACGGGGTTGAAATATGAAGCATCGTCCCTAAATCTAAAGAGCAATATGGAAGAACTGGAAAAAGCGTTGATTATAGAAGCCCTTGTTCGTGCAAATGGTAGCAAGACAAGAGCTGCTAAGTATATGGGCATCCACCGGACGGCCCTTTATAAGAAAATGGCCAAACTAGGTATGGATGTTTAAATGAAAGAAGAGTCACTTACACAAAAGTAAGTACTTGTTTAGGGCAGTGATATCAACTATACTGTTAAAGAAATAAAAATATGGAGGAAAAAACATGAAGGTATTAGGTATTAATGGTAGTCCGCATGCAAAAGGCAATACATATCATGGGCTAGAAATCATTCAAAGGGAACTGAACGCACAAGGCATTGAAATGGAAATAGTTCATGTCGGAAACAAAGCGATTCGTGGGTGTATTGCTTGTAACCAATGTATGAAAAATAGAGACAACAAGTGTGTTTTACCTGACGATGGTGTCAATGAAATAATCCAACAGATGGGTCAAGCAGATGGTATTGTTTTGGGCTCACCGGTTTATTATGCAAATATTGCAGGGACGATGAAATGCTTCTTGGATAGAGCATTTTATGCGGGTGGCTCACTTTACAGAGGTAAAGTGGGGACATCGATTGCTGCAGTTAGAAGAACGGGCGGTATGCCAACGGTTAACGGTATGAATGCATTTATCGATTACTGTGAAATGGCAAAGCCAACAGGTAACTACTGGAACGTTATCCATGGCACAATGCCAGGAGACGTTCTTCAAGATTTAGAAGGGGTTCAAACAATGGAAGTCCTTGGTCGTAACATGGCCCACCTTCTTAAGCAGCGTAACGAAGACAGTGGGCGTGAACTGCCAGCATCGGTTAAAAAGAAATATACGAATTTTATTAGATAGTTGAAATGCGACAATCAGCATAAAAAGGCCTTTGAAGGATCTATAGTGATCACTTAAAGGCCTTTTGTTGTGTTTTGATTTAGTCAGCGGTATTGTCCAAATAAACAAGAAAGTAAATACTTTTCGACATGTCTGTTTCACATGAAAATGATATAATAAGGCAGTAAATAAAATGGAATGACCGAGAAACATGTAGGAGCAATTAAATGAATAAATTTGAATTACTAAAAAAACATTTTGGTTATGATTCTTTTAGAAGTGGCCAGGAAACTATTATAGATCATGTAACAAGTGGTACAGATGCTCTAGGTATTATGCCGACAGGCGGTGGTAAGTCTCTCTGTTATCAAGTGCCAGCATTATTACTTGAGGGAGTAACGGTGGTGATATCACCACTGATTGCCTTGATGAAAGATCAAGTAGATGGACTAAATGAAAGTGGCATATCGGCCACCTACCTAAATAGCACCCTAAATGCAGAAGAAACAAGACAACGGGTTAGAGCCATTATTGAAGGTGAGCATAAAATTGTTTATGTGGCACCGGAACGTCTGCTAACAGACAGTTTTTATATGCTGTGTAAACATATCAATCTAAGTCTTGTTGCGGTAGATGAGGCCCATTGTATCAGCCAGTGGGGACATGATTTCAGACCGAGTTATAGGGATATTCCAAGATTCATCAATCAATTGGATGACCGTCCGGTTATCGCAGCATTTACAGCAACAGCGACAGCCTTTGTCATCGATGAAATCAAGACACTACTTGGACTTCGCGAGCCTTATGAATTGATTGCTGGATTTGACAGACCCAATTTATTTTATAAGATTTTGAAGCCAACGGATAAATTTAGATACCTTAAGACCTACCTAACCAATGAGTTTTCAGAGGGCTCGGGGATTATTTACTGTGCCACACGGAAAACAGTCGAATCACTCAGTAACAAGCTGATTGAACAAGGCTTTTCAGCTGGTGCTTATCATGGTGGCATGGACAGCGATACGAGAAATCGAATACAGGAGAGCTTTATGATGGATCAGACCAAGATTATGGTGGCGACCAATGCCTTCGGGATGGGTATCGATAAACCGGATGTACGCTTTGTCATTCACTATAATATGCCAAAGAATATGGAGGCCTATTATCAGGAAGCGGGGCGTGCTGGTAGAGATGGAGTGAAAAGTGAATGTTTACTGATGTATTCACCAGCAGACATTGTCAAACAGAAGTTGATGATTGCCCAAAATGGCGGATCGCCAGATAGAGACAGGATTCAATATGAAAACCTTCAAACCCTTGTGAATTACTGTCATACCAATACTTGTCTTAGAAATGAAATCAGAGAGTATTTTGGAGAAACGACTGAAGAGGCCAACTGTGGTAGCTGTGGCAATTGCCTGAATGATTCAGAATTTGTCGATATGACCTTGGAAGCACAAAAGATCATGTCCTGTATTTACAGAACCGGTCAGCGGTTTGGTGTCAATATGATTATCCAAGTATTGAGAGGTTCAAAGAACAAAAAAGTGCTGGATTGGAAACTGAATGAAGTCTCTACCTATGGCATTATCACAGATATGTCAGAAGGTGGTTTAAGAGAATTGACCATGAATCTGATTGCCAGAGGCTATATCATAATGACAACAGATACCTATCCTATTCTAAAGTTGAGTAATACCTCCAGAGCCATTCTTAAAGGTCAAGAGCAAGTGATGATTCGCAAGGAACGAATCGAAGTGAAGGACAAGAAAAAGAAAACGACTAAACGGAAAACAGCACTGGATGTGGACCAAGCTTTATTCACCCAGTTGGTGGAGCATAGACGAGAAATTGCCGAGGATAAGGGTGTACCTCTTTACGTCATATTTCATAATGCAGCCCTTGAAGAAATGGCTTATTATATGCCGAGAACACGCCAGAACTTTCTGGAAATCAAAGGTGTGGGTGAAAAGAAATTTGATAATTATGGTGAAGGGTTTATGACTATTATCAGCAACTATATAGATGAGCAAGCTATTGATGAGGAGACTATTAACAAAAGAGTTGTGGAGATGTTTGAAGAGGTTGAGGAAGAAACGAACACTGGTGCTTCATCAAATACGGCGACAGCAAGTGAAGGTAAAGATCGTTATGTGTTGACACTGGAATGCTACAATGAAGGACATAGTCTTGAGATCATAGCGGAAAAACGTGGATTTACAGCCTCGACCATAGTCAAACACTTAAAACGCTTGGAAATTGAAGGTGAGGCAATTGATTGGCGTCGATTCATATCGGAGGAAAAGGAAAACGAGATATTGTCTGCAATAGATGAAGTCGGTAGAACTGCTTTAAAGCCAATCAAAGAGAAAGTATCAGATCACATAGAGTATACGGATATTCATATTGTATTGGCAATTCACGCAGAATAAAATGATGTGGAACAAAGGAATTAAGAATCAACTGTCATTGCCGAAAATAGCTTTTTAAAACAGGAACTTAGGCGTAAAATAAAGTATAGGAGATAGCTATTCAATGTGTTTAATGAGAGGACTGGTGACAAGATGAAACCATCACTATACAGTGCTGCAAGACTTAATCGAGATAGGTCTTTTGATGGACAATTCTATTTTGCAGTGAAGACGACAGGTATCTTTTGTAGACCATCTTGTCCATCGCCACAGGCTAAAGAGGAAAATGTAGAATATTTTCAATCCTTGTTTGAAGCCCTTGAAAATGGTTATCGTCCATGTTTAAGGTGTAGACCTGATATTGAGATTCCTTATGATCAACAAAATATAGATGGTGTCCTATTGGTACAAAAAGCGGTCCAGATGATTTATGATGGATATTTGAACCGGCGCACGATAAAGAACTTGGCGGATGAATTATTCATATCTGAACGGCAACTCAGACAGCTGTTTGTTGAGAATTTAGGTCTGCCACCAGTTAAAATAGCAAAATATCATAAGGTCTTGTTTGCTAAGAAGTTACTCTTATATTCGACATTAACGTTGAACGATATTATTGAGGCAGCTGGATTTGGCTCCTCCCGGCAGTTCAACTTGGTGTTCAAGGAAATTCTCGGTGTGACGCCAAGTCAGATGCGAAAATTAGGGCATTCATATTTAAAAAAAATAAAAAACCCTGTACTGCTTCTCCCTTATAAGCAACCATTCAATTTTGAACAAATGATTGGTTTTATGAAGATGCGACAGTTGAAGGGAATAGAGCACATAACAGAAACAACTTATTCAAGAACTTTTAGAACAAATGATGCGAGTGGTTACTTTAGGGTAAGTAATAACAAAGAGGCATCTGCACTGGAACTAGAGATTTCATCTGAAGGCATTATTGCCTATATGGACATCTATCATCGAGTACGTAGAATGTTTGATTTGAACACGGATTTTGAAAGGATTAACAGACAATTTGAAGGAGATGGCTTATTGTCAAAAGGCATGATTGACGGCCATGTGCCTCGACTGCCAATTGCTTTTAATACGTTTGAATTTGTTATTCGGGCAATACTTGGCCAGCAAGTTAGTGTAAAGGCGGCAACAACCTTTACAGGTCGTATCGTTGAAGCAGGAGACATTCGAACTGGTGAGGCCTTTCCAGAGGAATTAACCCATTTCTTTCCAACGGTTGAGGAGTTTGAATCCTTGACTTTAGAAGAGGTAGGATTAACGAAGACGAGGCAGCAAACTATCTGGAATGTTGTACACGCCTTAAAAGAAAAAGTGTTCAGTTTGTCTGCGAGTCAATCTCTTGAAAAGTTTCATAAGGAGTTTTCATCCATTAAAGGCATTGGTGACTGGACGGTTCACTATGTGGCGATGAGAGGATTGGGCATGGTAGACAGTTTTCCAGCAATGGATTTAGGTGTGTTACTTGCGATACAAGTGGGAGAGACAAAACCTAAGAAGAAGGAAGTGTTGGCAAGAGCGGAAGAATGGCAACCCTATCGTGCTTATGCAGCCCTTTGTTTGTGGCAGGGCCTAAGTGTAGAAAATGATTAATGTCTAAGAAATTGTGAACACGTAATAAGGAGTGAGGTTATGTATTATACAAGAGTTGAAACAGCGTTATGTCCAATTGTTCTTATTGGAGATGAAGAGGGCATCATACGCCTTCATATGGATGTTGGTGATGAATACAGACAGCTTGTTATGGACGACGCGTTTATAAAAAATGATACGCTTTTTGAAGAAGCCAAAAGACAGATTTTAGAATACATTAATGGATCCCGTCAGAACTTTGAATTGAAATTGAATCCTAAAGGCACGGAGTTTCAAAAAAATGTGTGGCGCGCATTACAAGATATTCCTTACGGTAAAACCTGTACTTATAAAGATGTTGCAACAGCAGTAGGGAATGATAAAGCATCCCGGGCAGTCGGAATGGCCAACAATAAAAATCCGATACCATTGATTATTCCATGTCATCGGGTTGTAGGCAGTAATGGTCAGTTGACTGGATTTGCATTTGGACTTGATATAAAACAGGCGATTCTTGATCTGGAAGTAAAGAACAGATAATTAGAAAGAGCTATTGAACGTAAATTTTCACATTCAATAGCTCTTTTTTATTTGCTGCTGCTTATTTATCGTTTAAATTGAAAATTGAACCGTGTCTTTAAATCTTGATACATGGTGTAGACACGTTTACCATCCGACATTTTGCCAAATAGTTGATGGGGAACCAAACTGTACAGGATATGCATTTGCATTACATAAGAAAGTAATCTGAAGCCGTTGAAGGCTCCAACAGTCCAAGGGATAATCCATCCAAGAATGGTTAATATCATACTGAACACTGCTGTTCCTAGTAAGCCACCTGTAAATATCGGCAGTTTCTTCCATTCCTCATGATAAGGAAACTTCTTAAAGAGAATACGACCAGTTTTAAACAAATTGGCGTGGACGCTGATACCATTTTTCTTGAATAATTCCTTACCGCGACCAATTCCTAAAAAGATGCCCCTCGCCTTTTGATGCTTCGCCATAAAATAATGACCTAAATCGTGGGCAACGTTTCCTAGTAACCATCCACCAACAATAATGAGTCCGTACTGTAACCACTCCATAAAATGCCTCCGTTCAACTTGTTTGATAAGTATTTTTACTGTTATATATCATTTTACTGGATATCTGATGAAATACAATAGATGTGGAGATTTCTTCAACAACTGTTTACAGAACGTTCACAGAAATACTGTGACAGAAGATTATGGCGCAGGGTATAATAAGTTTAATTGATAAGTATTATCGCAAGGAGGATCTATGTCACATATTTTTGATGAAAAGAAATTTAAGAAATTAGATAGCCCCGAGAGAAGAAAAGCCTTACCTGTAGAGGAAGTTCTTGCAGCGTTGCCAACCACGAAAGGCTCTATTGCAGATGTCGGCTGTGGCATTGGATATTTCTCGTTCCCTTTTGCTGAGTTTTTTGATCAGGTACATGCTATAGACATCAGTGCAATCATGTTAGATGAACTTGAAAGACGGTCGACATACGACAATATTCATATTGGATTAGGCGATTTTAATGAGTTGCTAAAGGATGGTTCAATGGATATTTTTTTTACAGCGACAGTTATTCATGAACTGGATGATTTGAAGGGATTTACAGAATTGGCGATTCAGAAACTGAAACATGGCGGTTATCTTGCATATCTAGATTTCAAGAAGATTGATGGCACGATGGGACCAGATGTGAACAAAAGAATTGCTGAGGAATCAGTTGAGGCCTTGTTTGGGGACTTAGGATTAAAGGAGATTGAAGCCCATAGCATCAAAGAGGTATTTTATTTAGTCACTGGAAAGAAATAAATAAATTGTCAAATGGTAATTTTGTAAGATTAGTAAGTGCGTTCGATGCATAGACAAGGGTATATATGTATAAGGAGCTTCTTTTTACATTAGAGAGGAGGAACTTATGCATTTTGACGAAGAGGCGAAGAAGTGGGACACTGAGGAGCGAATAAAATTGGCTCGTGCCGCATCGGATGGAATGGCATCCTTTATTCAGTTAGACAAGTCAGAGATGTTGAGTTTTCATTATTTGTGATTAAAGCAAAAAAATAGCTGCCTTATGGCAGTTATTTTCACAAAAATAAGCTGCTTTATGGCAGTTTTTTTACACGCAAAAAAACTCTTCTTCGGTAGCTAGGCAACCATGTATTAAAAGTGGATTTTCAAAAAGAGTATCATTATGAAAATGAGGTTTAATATTTAGGTCCTTCAACTTTGCGTCCTTATATTTTTATAAGTTTGCTATTTGACCGAAAAGTTTTTTTGGTAACTGGGCGGTCTTGCAAATAGTTTAAGTAATTGAATGAATTGCGTTAATTTTTATATACAAATACATATTTAGAAAGATATTCAAAAACATATTCAGAACATGCAGTAATTGCTAATCAACTAAATTCAATTAGATTTAAGACTATTTGTTTAGATCCTTAGTTTTGCGTCGTTAGTTTTCGCTAACTTTGCTCTACATTATATATACCCCAAAATACAAAAATTAAACATAAAACATAGATAAGTTTAAATATGTTTTTGAAAATCATTTTGTCGAGTTAGAGTGGAGAAGGATTACCATACACAAACACACACATATAGGATTCGAAAGAATAGCCGAGAACACTTCGTGTTCTCCGGCTCGCTTGGCGAGCCTAATAGCAATCTAATCAAGGGAGAATTTATGAATACATTCATAAATTCTCCCTTGATTAGATTGCTGCTATTCTTTCTTTTCACGAAAAAAAAATAACTGCCATATAAGACAGTTATTTTAGGGGTATATTACTTATTGCACCGAATATCTAGCAAGGTATCCAAGCGTTGATCTTTCTGATAAAGTGTCATTGTTGCGCTACCAAGTCCTTCTATTTGTGTCTTTGTACCACTTGCGACATCTGAAAGTTTATCGATGATACGGTCAGCAACCACTTCAAGGCTTTCTGAGCCCTTCATGATACCTGTGGCATCTACATCGATATCATCGTTGATCAGGTCTTCGTTTCCACTGACTCGGATAACCGGTACAAGTGGATTTTCAAAGCCTGCTGCACCGCTTGTCCACATAATCAAATGTGCGCCGTAGGATGCAAAGTTAACACCTGACCCACCACAGAGCATCGTCGCTTCTGAAAGATAAAAGCCTGACCGACTAGGTGTTTCCACGACTTTATCATTGATTTCAAGAATATCGACAATTTCCTTTGTACCAAACTTGTGTAAAGCACCAAGGGACTTTTCTTCGATAGTTGTCAGACCACCAATACTGTTTCCAATACTCATGGTTTCAACATCAGTGCCTTCAACGCTCCAACGAAGACGTTCGTTTTCAATAAGACGCTCGATTTTCTTAGCAACATCAGGTGAAGCTGAGCGAGCATCAAGAGGTTCTTGACAGCCTTGAAGTTCGAAAAGTTCTCCTCCGATACAGATACCGCCCATATCTATTAGCTTATCTGCTGCAAGACCAACACTTGGATTGGATGCAATACCGGAGCTGGTATCGGATCCGCCGCATTTGATGCCGACAACAAGCCTGCTCATTGGGAATTCTTCACGAGGAAGGGAATCAGCATAGGCTTCCAATCCTTTGAGTAAATGGACGCCTTTTTCAATGGTGTTTCTTGTACCGCCAATTTCCTGACAAACAAGGGATTCAACTGGTTTACCAACTTTTTTTATTTCATCTGTCAGTTGAGATGGTAGAATACTACCACAGCCCATTGCAAGAACAAGGACGCCTGCGACATTAGGATTCTTGGCATTGGCGATCATCTGCATCAAGCTTTCCTCGTTGCCACCTAACATACATGTGTACCAATTTGTCAGGACAACAGCCTCTTCAAATTCTTTTGCGATGGCTTTTGCAATACCATCACAACATTCATCTACTGCAATAATAAGTAAACGGTTTCGAATACCAACTGTGCCATCAGGACGTAAATAACCTTTGAATGTCATCTTATTCACCATCCTTTGCTTCAATATTCATTTGTCTCATAATTTCCTTTTTAAATACCGGCGGTATATCAACAACTAGACTTTTAACGTTGTGAACGTGTACAAGTTCACCAATTTCAATAGCTTCAGTTGACTCACCGATTGTTGCGCCGTACTTGATAACGCCCTGTCCTTTTTCGATTGAACAAAGTGCAATTTTATTTCCATAAGGAATAGCTTCTTTTGCAGCTAATTCGCCGATCAACTTATTATCGGGTGTAAAGATATGTGCTGTATCATCTTTAGATAAGTCGACAAGTGCCGTTGCTACCATGTCGTTATCGTCCATTTTAACAAAGCGATTCATTATAACACTCCTTTATGCTTTTGAAGATGCTAACTTTTTATCGTCAACAGCGTCTTCTTCTTTGTTGTCTTCTATCATCCACTTCATCCATCCGTAAACCATGATAATCATGATAAAGATAATTGGTACACCTGTAAGGATGGCACATGTTTTGATAGTGCTTAGATTTGCACCGATAAAGATCATTGTAAGTGGTACAAGTGCTAACGTAACACACCAGAATAATCTATGGAAGGGATGTGGTTCCTCGTCTTCGCCAAGACCTTTTGTTGCTGTTGCAGCCATTGTAAATGCAGCACCATCAAGTGTTGTAGCAAGGAATAATATTGATACAATACTGAATACCAACATGAAGAGACTACTCATCGGCAATGTTCTTAACACTTCAATAATAGCTACTGTATCAGCGCCTTCTCCTAACATCTTAACCATGTCAACAGTTCCATTTAATTGACGGTCTAGTGATAAACTACCGATAACGCCCATGAACATGAAACATCCTGCACTACCGCTGATGATTGTATTAATAACAACCGAACGAATCGTTCTACCTTTAGAAACTTTGGCAATAAAGATTCCTGTGAAAGGTGCGTAAGTGATCCAGTATAACCAGTAAAAAATTGTCCATGATTGTGGGAAACCTGTTTGACCAATTGGATCTGTGTATAAACTCATTTGGATAAAGTTTTGCATCATTAATCCTAATGCGTTTGTGGTATTTGCAATGATGAATAGACCAGGGCCTAAAACAATGATACCAACACAGAAAGCGATTGCTAACTTTGTGTTCATGTTTGAAATCATCGCCATCCCTTTTTGAAGTCCAATATATGAACTTAAAGAATAAACAACAGAAATGATAACAATTAAGATAACATTCATCGAGAATGTCGGTTCAATACCCATTACCGAACTCAATACACGTGATACAAGTGGTACGGATACGCCAAGTGTAATACTTAATCCACCAAAGCAGATGAAGATAAACATAACGTCGATGATTCTTCCAAGAATACCATCTTGTTTAATGCCAGTAATTTCACTTACCATTGAACTTAAACTAAGACCTTTGTTCTTTCTGATGTAGAAGTGGTAACACATCGGTAGACCAACTAGTGCATATAATGTCCAAGCACTAAATCCCCAGTGGAACATGTTATATGGTAGTGCCATTTCATAAGCTCTTTGAGAGAAAGGCTCAATACCAAGACCAGGTGTTCCGATATAATATGCCCATTCAATAAATGCCCAGTAAACAGTCGCAGAACCCAGACCACAACTGATCATCATAGACACCCATTTGAATGTCGAGTACTCAGGCTTTTCATTTCCAAGTCGAATGCTACCATACTTACTAAAGGCAACATATACCAATAAGAAAAATCCTAATAAAGTAAATAATAACGTGCCTGAACCAAACCAACTTGTCATGTTACCAAAAATAACATTTGCTACTGCTTGAGAAGCATCTGGTTGGAAAAATAAAAATCCAACTACAGTTAATACGAGAATCATACTTGCTGATATAAGCAATTTATCAATTCTATTGTCCACAGTGTAACCTCCTATAAATACAAACTAAAAATATTTTTGTCTAGACACAATATTATATAAGCAATAACGATGCCAAAGTTGTCAAAGGGGCTTTGGATATTAGGAATACTAAGGCACTGGCCGTAAACTTTAAATTACATTGTAAAAATGAGTTGTTTTCAATTCGGATATAGGGGCATATATGAACAAAGCGAGTTGTTTTCAACTCAAATGAATGATTTTGTATTTTTGCGATTCTTGTAGAGGGATATTTGCTTTGATATACTATGTGTAAAAATAGGGTGAAAGTACTGATTTTAGGGGGAGTAGGGATGATTAACTGGTCAAATTATGGCGGATTGGATGCAGAAGTATTCTTTGGACTAATCGACAATATGTATGATGAGGTGCTTGTGTATGATGGTAATTACAATATCGTCTATATCAATCAAGCGTGTAAAAGACACTATAGCGTGTCACCTGAAGAAATGATTGGAAAGAGTTTTTTTGATTTATATGAAGACTGGTGGGGACCATCCATATTACCGACTGTTTATGAGACGAAAAAAGCACTGGCCATTCGTCAGAAAACATACACAGACAAAGAACTCCTAACCATTGCGGTACCAATTTTTGATGAGGACAACAATATAAAATATGTCATCATGAATGTACGAGATGAAATCAATCCGACAGATCTTTATAATCCTCAATATATTTCATCGGATATTACATTTGATGATGCCCACGAGCCTATTGCTGTCAGCGAAGAGATGAAGAAAGTAATGAAGTTAGTTGAGCGTATCAGTGAAATTGATGCAACCTGTATTATCACTGGTGAATCGGGCACGGGGAAATCCATGATTGCCAAATACATGCATCAACTAGGACCAAGAGCTGGACAACCTTTTGTCAATGTCAACTGCGCCAGTATTCCAAGCGAGCTGTTCGAATCAGAGTTCTTTGGTTATGTGAAAGGGGCGTTTACAGGGGCCAAGGCCTCAGGTAAGAAAGGGCTTCTCGAAGTCGCAAATAACGGAACGATTTTACTGGATGAAATCTCAGAGCTGCCGCTGCTGGCCCAAGCGAAGTTATTGACGGTTCTCCAAGACAAGGAGTTCATTCCAGTTGGCGCTAGTAAGCCGATATCAGTTGATGTTAAGATCATCGCGGCTTCAAATAAGAATCTTAAAAATATGGTTGAGATAGGTACTTTTAGAGAGGATCTCTACTATAGAATCAATGTTATTGAAATATATATTCCACCGTTAAGAAAAAGACGTCAGGATATACTTCATTTGGTGCATTACTTCCTTAACCAATTCAACAATAAATACGACGTCAATCGTCAACTGTCATCAGGAGTGATACAGGTGCTACTTGAACATGAGTGGAAGGGTAACGTCAGAGAGTTGAGCCATTTAATAGAAAGACTGGTCATCACAGTAGATAGTTTGATCATAGATGTAAACCATTTACCAAGCAATATTTTTGGGATTATCGATACGTCAAGAGAAGAAGAAAGCTTAAGTTTTGATGAACGTCTTGATAAATATGAAGGGTATATTGTCCAAAAGGCTTATGAGAAGTACGACTCCTCAAGAAAATTAGCTGAACATCTTGAAATAAGCCAAACACGGGCATCTAAACTCATAAGAAAATATATCGTGGAGTAAAACTGGCATCAAAATTGCTCTAATAATAGTCAAGCATGAAATACTATTATTAGGAGGCATTATGAAAATAACAGATGTAGAAGTAATATGTTTAAGGGTTCCAAAGATTGGGTCGCGTTGTGTATGGGGTGAGGATGCAGTAGTTGTCCGCGTGCATACAGACGCAGGTATTGTTGGAATCGGTGAAACAGATTCTTCACCGCTGGTTGTTAAAAGTGTTATCGAAACACCAAACTCAAATCTTGCTTGTTTTGGATTGAAGGAACTTCTAATTGGAGAAAATCCATTGGAAATTGAATATCTTTGGGACAAAATGTATGAAGCATCTAATTACTTAGGTAGGAGAGGGGCTGGTATCCATGCCATAAGTGCTATTGATATAGCACTTTGGGATATTAAAGGAAAGGCACTTGGCAAACCGGTATGTGAAGTTATTGGAACGAAATTTAGAGATAAACTGAAAGCGTATGGTACGTTCATTCCTGCTGACTTACCTGAAGACAATAAAACGATTGTCAGAGAGTTAAAAGAAAAAGGATTCAAAAGCCTTAAATTTGGTGGGGGTGTTTTAGGAGATGATCCAGATTTAGATGTTGAAATCATCACCGCTGTCCGCGAAGAAGCCGGGGACGATTTTGAATTACAAATCGATTTAGCGGCGAAATGGAGAACGCCTGAGCACACCTTGATAATGGCAAAAAGACTGGAACATTTAAATCTGAATTGGATCGAAGAACCTATTGGATCGGATGACTTAGTCGGATACAGAGAGCTTGGTAATGCAATCAAGCCAATGATTGCAGGTGGAGAAACACTGACGACTGTTCATGAATTTGTAAGCTTCTTAGATATCGGTAAACCAGATCTTGTTCAACCGGACGTCACAAGATGTGGTGGAATTACAGAATCACTGAGAGTCTATGAATTATCAAGAAAATATGATGTGAAACTGGTACCTCATGGATTTAGTACGGGGATTCTTACAGCTGCCACGGCACATTTTCTTGCCGCTTGTGAGACAACAGACTTAATCGAGTATTCTCAAAGTACCTCGCCACTAAACCAATTTTTGGTGAAGACGCCGATTGAGTTTGCTGATGGCTACTTGACTGTTCCAAATGGTCCTGGTCTTGGGATTGAGCTTGATGAAGAGATCATAGCAAAGTATAGAGTGTTTGAATAATTCAACCTATGTCATAAGAAAAGGTTCACGAGCTTGATCGTGAACCTTTTTTACTTATAAGTAATTTACTTACGTTAAGAGGGTATCAGGCGTCGATGCTGAATCGACAATATTGTGAATCCATTTCCTTGACTGATAACGGTGACTAATCAAGAGTAATTTGACGATCTCCTCAATGATTGATATACCAACGACATAATGCAATGGATAATGGTAGATGAATCCAGCAACATAGGTTAGGGGAATACCAATAAACCATAAGGTGAAGCCTTGCAAAACAGATCCAAAGGTTGCGTCGCCACCCCCGCGCAAAATACCGACAATCATGACCATGTTGAGGGTTCTAAGCGTAAACATGAGCGCGAAACATTTTAAGACATTCCTTGTCATAAGCGCTACTGTCGATGAAACGTTAAATCCTGTTGCGATGTAATCGGCAGACAAGAAAATAATCAGTGAGAGGATGACGCTGATGCTTACCGTGAGCACCCGAATCTTTTGGGCAGCTTCCATGGCTTTCTTATTTTGACCAGCACCAACCTCATTTCCGACGATGACGAGGGAACTATAGGCCAGTCCAAATGAAATGACCATGAATAGATTAATGATGGTACTGCTGATTTGCATGGTTGCAGTCGCCTGTGTACCGAGGTGAGCATAAAGTGCGATGTAAGTCACAGAGCCAATACCCCAACAGGCTTCATTAAAGAGTATTGGCAAGGTGACTTGTCGAAGGGTACGTTCAGTTTCACTTGAACACCCATTTAAATCACTTGTTTTAGGAAGCAGCTCAGGTGCGTATTTGATGACTGAAACAACCAGGATGAAGCATTCCAACGTTCTCGCAATTAAGGTTGCAATAGCTGCACCTTTTGTATGAAGAGGAGAAAATCCTAAATGGCCAAATATAAGTATATAGTTCAGAGCGCCATTCACACAAAGACCAATAAGACTTGCGTACATGGGTAACTTAGTATTGTTAACACTCCTTAGTGCCGAAGCAAAAATAAAGGATATGCTTGTGAATAAGTAACTTACAATTGTGATTCGAAGATAGAGGCTTCCTATTGAAACGATTTCAGGCGTATCATTGAACAATTGAATAATAGACTCAGCGCATGATAAGCCAATTAGAGAGAAAATAATACTGAAAGTTGTACCCGTAAAGAGCGCTCTCGAGAGCACTTGTCTGATGGTATCACTATCTTTTTTCCCGAAAAGTTGTGCGATGAGGACACCACTTCCACCTGCTATACCGAAAATAAATAAACTAAATAAAAAATAATATTGATTGGCAATCCCGACAGCTGCAAGAGGCAGCTCTCCGATTTTTCCAATCATAAGTGTATCCAATAAATTCAGTGATGTTGTTACGAGGTTCTGCAGAATAATCGGAAGGGTTAAAAAAAACAGATGACGATAAAACTTAGATGATTTCATTTCTAAACTCCTTTAAATTGTTATTTTGGCGCAAAAAAAACACCCAGACTTGAGTTTTTTTCAAGTGGATGTTCAACACTCGTTATCGGCCGATAACACTATAATTAATATTAATTTTGAAACCATAGTAATGATAAGCCATCTTGCTATACTTGTCAAGAGATTTTCTAGTAACCTTTGATAAAGGCCTCACGAGACACTCTGACCGAGTCGGAATGAAGCATCACTTTGGAGATACACGAATCGCCGCGCATGCTATTCGAAGATAGATGAATCGCCGCGCATGCTATTCGAAGATACATGAATCGCCGCGCATGCTATTCGAAGATACATGAATCGCCGCGCATGCTATCGCATACGCCGGCTCGCTTTTGCGAGCCTAATATCCCTATAAGTGAGTATCCCCACATGAGAGTACACTCTCATGTGGGGATACTCACTTATAGGGATGCAATTCTTGTTTATTCCGTAAAAAAAGACTGCCACAAAGACAGTCCTTATAATACTACTTATTTAAATCTGCTAATAACTTATCTACATCCATACCATGTACTGCAGCCGCTTGCTCTAATGATTCAAACTGTGCAGATGGACAACCTAGGCAACCCATACCATGTGAAATTAAAACGCCTGCCGCTTCTGGCTTTACTTCTAAAATTTTGCTAATTAACATATCTTTAGTGATTTCCATAATTATCTCTCCTTTGAAATTACATGCTTTTGTTGACCATCATTTGTATACTCATATTTTAAAGACTCGTTAACACCTGTAACGAAGCCACCAATAAACGATGCTCTAAACTCGTAGTAACGCTCAACTGGCACTTCAGCCGCTGTCCAGTTACCTGTATGAACACATTGTGCCGTTAACCAAGTGAATGTGCTTTCATCATTCTCTACTACCTGGTTCACTCTATCACAAGGCATTCCTTCAAGTAAATAGTTATTTAATTTATTGAAGATATCGCTAAGGTCATTTGCATTTTCTATAGCGGCATCCTTTGCTGATGCTTGCCCAAACTCATTATAAACATCATCTACTAATTTGTAAACGTCTTCACCATTTGCCTCAACCATTTTCTTGATTAGCAATGCTTGTCTCGTTTCAGCTTTTGTAATCTTGTCTTGCAACCAGCCATGGATATTACCAGTGTCGATTAGTTGATCAAGTGGTGCCTCTGGTAAGAATGGTGCAATGTCACTTTGAACTTGGTCGGAAAAGCTTTTAACCTCGTCTGTGTTAACTCTAGCGATAATTGCCTTTTCCATGTTTTCCATCAATTGAATCTTGTTATATAACCAATAGTGAATCGGTCCTAAAAATGCGCTCATTAATTGTCCTCCTTTGAACGTTTCTCTTCGTATATTTTCATAACGCCTTCCTTGAAGACATCAAATCCTATTTTGTCGATGAATGGACCAAGTTTGTCACCCATTTCTCCTATTTCACAGTAATATTCAAACACTGCTTCTACTAAATCATATGCTTCATCATCCGTCAGCTTGTCTGCTATTTCATCAGGAAGTCTCGGATGAAAACCAGCACTGCCACCAACACGGACAATATATCCTTCTTCGTCAGCCAGTACGACAATGTCTTTACCGTTGGCACTCATACATGCATTCCTACAACCGACAACTGCAATTTTAGTTCTGTTGGGTGCTGGGGCGCCGTAAAATCTTTTTTCTAGCTTCAGGCCTAACTTCATAGAATTCTGTCTTGCTCTTTTACAAAATGCCGCAGGACAAACTTCAATATTTTTAACGGAATATGGTGATAATACACCAGGTTCCATATCAAGTTCTTCCCATATTTTTTCTACATCTTCACCTTTGACACCTAGAATCGCAATACGCTGACCAGATGTTATTTTCAGTTGACCGTGATATTTTTTTGCCACATTGGCAATTGTGATTAATTTTTCAGGTGAAATAAATCCACCTGCTATTCTTGGTGTAATACCGTAAGTTCTTTCTTCAGATCTTGGTTTTTGCAAGACCGCATATTTTGGCATACTCATATTTGTCACCTCGTTTTTCTAGGTTGTTCTTAACTTAGCTTTATCATACAGATTTTTTTATACAAAATCCGTACCCCATGTTACCAAAATCAAAATTGAGTATAATTCTCAATAAGGATTTTTTTTATTATACACTATACCCAATAAAAAGATATAAAAATAGTTAGGTGTTCACAAACTATTTACAGTATCCATAAGGTAACTATGTTATCATATACATATGAATGGATGTTCAAGTAAAAGGGAACAAACTTTGGAGGCCTTATGAATAATAGAACAGCAATGAAGCAGAAACTAATGGCATACTTTAACGCAGGCTGTAAAAAAGAAGCGTCTGGTATTGGTATTGAGTTAGAACATTTTTTAATAGATAGAAACACACTTAGAAGTTATCGTTATGATGAACTAAATGGACAAAAGGATCTTTTGGAGAAGTTGCTGGCAAAAGGATGGCACCTGTTAAGTGAAGAAAACGGCAAGCCTCTTGGACTTGAAAAAGAAGAGTCGACAATTACCTTGGAGCCTGGTGGGCAAGTTGAAATCAGTCTAAGGGTATTTGAGGATATTTCTTCTTTAGAAAAAGCCTACCATGACATCGTTGATGAGATAAACAGTGTTTTGGTAGAGGATCAGATTCTAGTTGCAACAGGTTATCATCCGAAAAGTAGGATTGAGGAATTACCCTTATTGCCAAAAGAACGCTATCATCATATGTTTGAGTATTTTAAGACCCATGGTGACCAGTCACATTACATGATGAAGGGAACTGCTGCAACTCAAGTGGCCATTGATTATAAGGATGAAGAGGACTTTATCAAAAAATACAGGGTGGCTAATTTTATAGGTCCCATATTGTCCAAGCTGTTTGATAGCACAGCTGTTTTCGAAGGTGACATCGTTGAGGGACATAACAAACGAATTGCCATATGGAATGAAACAGATCCTGTCAGAACAAAGTATCCTGACAAATCATTTGAAGGCGATTTTGGATTTGAGGCCTATGCGGAGTACCTGTTAAAGACACCGCCAATTTTCACTAAAGTCGGCGATGAGTACGTTTTTACAAAAGACCAGTCCCTTGAAAAAGTTATTGAAACATACGACGTTGAGTCAATAGATGTAGAACATATAGTGGGGATGGTGTTCCCTGATGTAAGATTGAAAAAATATATTGAGATTCGAATGGCAGATGCTTTGCCCGATCCTTACGTTTTTGCCTTGGCCGCTATTGTAAAAGGTATTTTCTATAATGAGACGACGCTAGACAGGTATTATGATTTCGCCCTGAAGTACTCATTGGAGGATGCCCAGTCGCTAAATGAACTGCTACTGGAAAAATTGGATTTCACCTATAAGGATATCTCTATGAATTGGTTTACGATGAAAGTGCTCTTGGATGCTAAAGCGAGTCTTGTGCCATCTGAACAGCAAAGCATAGACCTTTTATTTGAGCAAGTCAATGAGGAAGGATCTTATAGCAACAAGTTGAAACGATTATATAAAGAGGATATTGAGAAATATTTGGAATGGATAAAGGTAGGGTGAAATGATGAGTAATTGGACAAGGGCATTAATAAAGGAAATTGAATCGAAGGCACCAGCATATCGGGAAAACTATGACAAGATGTATGAGCAGGTTGCACAGTCTGGTGCGGTTTATATGAATGCGCCAGTACCATTTCACTATATTCCAAGAATTTATGAACCAAAGGATATTTCCAATTTTGAAGAAGCGATGTCTATGATGTTTAACATCGTTAATAAGACTATCGATATTTATCTTAAAGATGAAACGGTTAGAAAACTATATGATTTCGATCCACGATTGGTCGAACTTATTCAATTAGATCACGGATACAACACAAAGGTGCCTATGGGTCGATTTGACATATTCTACTATGACGATGGATCCTATATGTTTTGTGAATTGAATACGGATGGATCTTCAGCCATGAATGAGGAAGCAGAACTGTCACGTGTTCTTATGGACAGTAAAATTGTGGATGTCATCAAGGAAACCCATGACATAAGAGCCTTTGAATTGTTTGATAGTTGGATTGAGGAAGTAAAAACAATTTACAAGGAATTTAGACATGTAACCGATAAAAAAGAAAAGCCCCATGTGGCGATTGTCGATTTTGTAGATAAGGGTGCTTCCCTAGAATTTCAAGTCTTTCAGCAACATTTCGAAGATCAAGGTTTAAAGTGTAGTATTGTCGATCCAAGAGACATCGTTTGTGAAGACGGCTGGATGACTGTTGACGGTAAGCAAATCGATATTGTCTACAGACGTCTTGTGACTAAGGACTTAATGGATCGATACGATGAAATCCCTGGATTTATTCAAGGGGTAAAAGGACAGAAGACATGTGTAATTGGGTCGCTTAAAAGTCAAATTGTTCATACCAAACTTTTCTTTGCCATGTTGTATCACGAAGCATTACGAAAGCACTTTACTCAAAAAGAGTTGGCGTTTATTGATGCAACGGTTCCATACTCACAACTTTTAGAGCCGGAAACGGATTTAAGTCAGCTGTTGAGTGATAAGAACCAGTTCATACTGAAACCAGTTGATTATTATGCTTCAAAAGGTGTTATTGCGGGAGAGGATATACTTGATGATGAATGGCAACAGTGTTTAGAAGGTAAGTGTAATGAGCGCTATATCATTCAGAAATATTGTCCCTTGGCGCTTCTAGAAAGTGTGCTGCCAAATGAGCAGAATGGCTTCGATCGAACAAGTTTCCGAACGATTACAGGTATGTATGTTTACAATGAAAAAGTTAAAGGCATCTACTCCCGAGCAGGATTAAATGCCATTATTTCCGGTATTCATAGTGGTTATACATTGTCGTCGCTTGTTGCCATACAAAAAAAATAATTAATCCAACAACCTTTGAATCATCCCCTGTGGGTTATCTAAAAACGCCCTTGAAATAATGTAATGCTCTGTTTGTTCATAGGGAACAACTTCTAAGGACGTTGGTGTAATTTCATATATTTTGGCTTGTGGATATGCCAGTATAATCGGTGAATGGGTTGCGATGATAAATTGCGACCCATTTTTTACGAGTTCATCAATCCGTCTTAACATGGCCATTTGTCTAGTTGGTGACAATGCGGACTCAGGTTCATCCAGAATGTATAGGCCATTGCCTGAAAATCGATGCATAAAAATAGAGAAGAAGGATTCACCATGGGATTGTTTGTGCAAGGATGTTCCGCCGTAACTATCAATAATAGGCGGACCAGAACCTTCCCGATCTAAGTCGTCAATATGAGATGATACATTGTAAACGGTTTCAGCGCGTAAAAAGAAACCATCAGCCGCCATCTTGTAACTTTTTGATAAGCGCATATAGTCATGTAGTGACGAGTGGGACTCTTCTGTTGAAAATCTCATATTCTTAGTGCCACCTTCGGGATTGAATCCGTAGGATGTCGCGATAGCTTCAATTAGTGTAGATTTACCGACACCGTTTTCACCGACGATATAGGTTACTTGTGGGTGGAAGGTCAAATCCTCCATCAGTTTGATGATGGGCAAATCAAAGGGATGGTACTGGTTTTGTCCAGTCTCGAGGACATGGTCCCAATTAATAGAAAGGGATTTTATATATTGGTTCGTATGATCTAATAGCATTTTTATCACTCCTGTTCAATAACAGTGTACCTTATCGATGAGAATCTATCAAAAAATAGGTGCTCATTAATGAATGCGTTTTTTTTAGTGGTAAATGTATGGTATCATTGATTAAAGGCCCTTTGGGGAGGGTATAACTTATATATGTTGTGAACATAAATAATTAGTATAGGGGAGATGAACATGAACAAAAGTTTTAAGTTTAAGCTTGCGCTTTACTTTGGGGTTATCATTTTAGTAGCGTGTATAGCAATTGGTGCCAGTCTGACGTATTTATCATCGAACAAAATGGAAGACATACGTAGTGAGACGTCAGAAGTATTGGTTGGAGAAATCACGGGGAGTATCTCTAATTTTATGCAGACATACTCTAGAGCAATGGATCTATTAAGTAAGGATTCTAACGTAAAAGCAGCACCAGCGTATGCTGATAGCATGACGTGGATGATGAAAACATTTGAAAGTTTTAAATTGGCTTATCCAGAAGTAAGTTATGTATATGTTGGTTATGAAGACACAAAAGCATTTGATCGAGCTGTAGCAAGAGAAAAACTAAAAGATTTCTTTGGATTAGATAAAATTGATAGTAATGAATATGCTTATGAAGAAGCGGCCTACAATTCAACAAAAGGCTTTTTCACCTATCCACACTTTAAAGCTAGTGCAGATTATCAACCGAAAGCAAGAGGTTGGTATGCTCTTGCAAAAACAACAACGGATCCAGTTTGGACAGATACGTATATTGACGCATTTACAGGATTGCCAGTTGTTACCGTTGCGAAACAAGTAATTGATGATAGCGGTAAAATGGTTGGTGTTGTTTCTGCCGATCTTTCCTTAGACGTTGTATCGAAGACTTATAAGGATACAACTGTTGGTAACACAGGATATTTGATCATCACTGACTCAATAGGAAATGTAATTTCACATCCCAACGCTGATTTAGTTGGCGAAAACATTGTTGATTTACCTTTCTGGGCTGGTATGGAAAACAAAGACAGCGGTTATGTTGAATATGAGTTTGAAGGTAGCCAGAAATATTTATACTTCAAAACGGAACCAATCAGTGGTTGGAAAATCGGTGTACCTTTTGAAGAGAATGAAGTGGCAATCGATACAAAACCTCTTGTCGTAAGTAGTAGCATTACGATTATTGTCGCTGTGTTTTTAGGCTTACTTGTAGGTGCCTATATAGCAGGAAGAATCACGCGAGATTTGAACAAAGTGAATCATTCCTTATCATTAGTGGCAAAAGGGGATTTAACGGATCGTGTGAATATTACAAGAGAAGATGAAATCGGACAAATGGGGAATAACCTCAATAAGACCATTGATACACTGAAAGAACTGGTTAATGAAATTAATACGACGTCGGATAGTGTTATGGCTGATTCGGATAATTTGACACAATCTATTAGTGAGACAACTAGAGCAACAGAAGAAATAGCCAATTCTATTCAAGACGTTGCTAGAGGAACAAACCAACAAGCGGATGAAGTGCTTAATGGTTCGAATAAAACAGCATCGGTAGGAGAAAAAATTACCGCGGTCAATGAATTATCCATTGCAATGGGTCAACTTTCGGACGAAGTAAAAGAAGAAAGTACAAAAGGCTTAGAGACAATGAAGGCGTTAACAACGAAGGCAGAAGAAAAAGAAAAATCTTCAGCTCACTTATCAGATATGATCATTAGTGTGGATGACCAATCGAAGAAAATTGGAGAAATCACAGAGACGATTTCATCAATTGCAGATCAAACAAATCTGTTGGCATTAAATGCATCAATCGAATCAGCTAGAGCTGGTGAGGCTGGAAGAGGATTCGCAGTTGTTGCTGAAGAAATTAGAAAACTTGCTGAGCAGTCATCAGAAGCCAGTGATGATATCAAGGAATTAATTTCTAACATGCAGCAGCAATCTGGAAAAGCTGTTCAAACAGTTGAGACGAATAGACAAGTTGAAATTGAAGAGTATGAAGCTGTTAAAGCAACTGAGACAACTTTTACGAAGATATTTGAAACTTTAGAATCTCTACTAGCAAGTATTGAAACAATTAAATCTCAGAACAATGACATTGAAAATGATTCTACATCATTACTGGATGTAATGAGTAATGTTTCGGCGATTACAGAAGAAACATCTGCAGCATCTCAACAAGTATCAGCTGCTACTGAAGAGCAATTGGCTTCGATGGAAGAAATTTCTAGTCAAACTGATCACTTGAGAGAAAGTGTTGAAAATCTTCATAAATTGATTCTAAGATTTAAATTGAAGTAAGCAATACAACAGAGTATTTTAGTATCATATAGCTGTTTACGAAAAAGACTTCGAATTTCCGAAGTCTTTTTTTATTTGCAGGCGGCTCAACTGGACGTGCTTAAGAGGGCATCGGGCCTCGATGGTGGTCAGCATAAAAAACAAGCCTCGTATTAAATGAAAATGATTATCGTTTACAACCAAGAAACATTATGCTAATATAATAGTGGCGATAATTTACCGCGGCAATTATAGGAGGTTATATTATGGCTAATATGAAAGGACCGCGATTCAAGCAGTGTAGAAGACTTGGATTAAACGTATGTGGTCACCCAAAAGCAATGAAGAGAGCAGACAGAAGTAACGCAAGAGATGGTAAGAAACTATCAAGTTACGGGATACAATTATTAGAGAAGCAACGCCTTAGAGCATACTACGGGGTTATGGAAAAGCAATTTCGTCGGTATGTAACAAAAGCAATTCAGTCAGAAGGGTTAACAGGTGATGTATTGGTAACCAGCTTGGAAACACGGTTGGATAATTTGGTGTACCGCATGGGATTTGCAGCTTCTATTCGCCAGGCAAGACAAATGGTTGTCCATGGTCACATGCTGGTTGATGGGGAGAAAGTCGATCGACCGAGCTTTGCAGTTAAGCCGGACATGGTGATTGCCCTTAGAGAAAAGTCTATGACATCTGGGACCTATGCAGAAAATTTCGAAGAAAGTGGTCGAACATATCCGTACATAAGACGGAATGTCCAACGTTTAGAAGCAGTTCTGGCAAGAAATCCAGAACGACAGGAAGTGCCTGTTGAAATTGACGACCATTTGGTGGTTGAATTCTACTCACAATTGTTATAAAAAGTGTATTTTCAAAAACCAGCTATTATTAGCTGGTTTTTATTTGTAGCGCAAAAACTTGTTTTGCGTTAAGAGGACATCCGACCTCGATGGTCGGTGTCGCTTATTTGTAGCGCAAAAACTTGTTTTGCGTTAAGAGGACATCCGACCTCGATGGTCGGTGTCGCTTATTTGTAGCGCAAAAACTTGTTTTGCGTTAAGAGGACATCCGACCTCGATGGTCGGTGTCACTTATTTGTGTGAAAACGTTATGTATAAATATAAATTCACTGAATAATAAAGGAATATATTAGGATATGACGAAATATTATATAAAGAGTCGTCAGAAAATTACAACTATTAACTGGGGGGATTGTATTGATTGCTGAATCTATTAAAGGTCCAAAAAGCAGGGGGGCATTAAATCATGCGAGACAACTGCTTGTAATTGTTTCAATCGTATCGTTTTGCTCTTTGTTTTTTTTCAACTTCCTAGTTGATGGCTTCATTATTACAATATCGGTTATTGCATTACCAATACTTCTCTATCTCTACAGTGATATGAATCCGATGGAATCCTGTTCTTATGTCGCCATAGGATCACCATTATTTAGGATGATGAGTATTTACATGAGTGGTACGGATATGAGCAGTGCTTTTGAAATCATCTGGCCTGAAATCATATTTTATATGACCTATGGAGTCGTATTCATGACGATATTTTGGAAAAAGGAACTCCAGTTTGCATATTTTCCCATAGCAGTTTACATGAGTGATTTTATAGGAAATATGGTTGAAATGGCTATACGAACTCAAGTGTTTGGACTAAATGTGGAAATTATCAGAGGTCTTGCGCTCGTAGCCTTTGTTCGCACAATTATCGTGTTTATTACAATTCTTACAATAAAGTATTTTCAATCTTTTTTGGTGCGTGAAGAACATGAAACCCACTACCAGCGCTTGATGTTACTGACGTCAACCTTTTGGAGCGAAATATATTTTATGGAAAAAAACATGGTTTATATAGAGGATCTAATGGCTCAAGCCTACCGATTACATAAAAAAACTGAGGAGTTACAGTCCCACGAGGATATTCAACAACTGTCTTTGGAGTTATCCATGGGTGTCCATGAAATAAAAAAAGATTATATTCGTGTTATTCAAGGCCTTGAAGGTGTGACCGAAAAGAAATTATGTGACATGGAAATGAGTATTCGTGATATCGCTGACGTTATTGAGAGAAGTTCAAAGAAAGCCATTGCTTCCGAAGGGAAAAATATTACATTGTTTTTCGATGTACGCAGCGATACAAGAGTACGCTATCATTTTTACATGACGTCAATATTAAGAAATTTAATCAATAATAGCATTGAGGCTCTCGAGAATAAGTCTTATGGAACAATCAAGACCTGGATTATAGAGGAGGCGTCATTTTTAAAAATAATCGTTGAGGACGATGGTTGTGGTATAAGAGAGAGTGACCTTTCCTATATTTTCAATAGGGGATTCAGTTCAAAATATGATTTGTTGTCTGGCGATGCCCAACGAGGATTGGGATTAAATATTGTGAAAGACTTTTTGGAAAGTCATTTTAATGGCACGATTGACGTGAAATCATCTGTAGGAAAAGGCACAACATTCACGATACAAATTGCGTTGGAAGTTCTTAAAGGTGGTGTGAAATGAAGTTTTATTTAGTAGATGATGACATGACTGTACTAAAAATGATATCAAACTTAGTAGAGGATCATCAATTAGGAAAGGTGGTTGGTCAAAGTACAAATCCTAAAGATGCCCTTGATGAAATTGGTCAAGTTATACCAGATATCTGTTTTGTGGATATGCTGATGCCAGAAATGAATGGGAATACATTCGTTCGATTAGTAAAAGAAAAGTTTCCACAGATTTCTTTTATAATGGTGTCTCAAGTGTCCGCAAAAGATATGGTATCGGAAGCGTATAAAAAAGGTGCGTCCTTTTACATCCATAAACCGATCAATGCGATTGAATTTAAGACAGTAACACAGTCAGTCGCCGAAAAAATTATAATGCAACGAACAATAGACAACATTAAGGGGATGCTTGGTGAAAGTATCGTTATCCCACATAAACAGTTAAAACAGCCAAAAGATATTTCAAAAAATCTTAATATAATTTTAGGTGAATTAGGGATACTTGGTGAAAAAGGAACCTATGATCTTGTGACTATTTGTGAGGTGCTTCATCATACATCCGGTTGGACAGAAACGACCCTTAACCGGCTAATAAAGGAAAACGGCGAATCACCAAAAACAGTGAAACAGCGGATGCGGCGCGCACTTTCAAAAGCACTATCCAATATTGCACATAGTGGTATAGAAGATTACTTAAATGATCATTTTGCTAAGTACTCTCACACGCTATTTGATTTTCAGAGTGTTAAAGAGGAAATGGATTATATCAGAAAGAAACGTGATAGAGGTGGTAAAATTAGCCTCCAAAGATTTATTGAGGCATTGCTTCTAATGGCAGAAGAAAGATAAGATGGGGATTCCCCATCTTTTTTTGTTGTCACGCAAAATCTTTTTCTGCGTTTTGCCAACAATATAATTTCAAAATTCATAATTTTCAAAAAATTCTGAGTCTTTTTGAAGCTATATGATGCTCGCTGAGGCTAGTGTTTTAAAATAAGGTAATTATTCAAAGGGGGAATAAATGTGAAAAAGTTAACTTCAATCTTATTAATTGGTGTACTTGTTTTAATGGCATTAACGGGTTGTTCGGCATCAGGTGATGGTGGAAGCGATGAAGCGGATGTCATTAAAATCGGTTGGATCGGCTCATTAACAGGCGATCAAGCTGTTTGGGGTACATGTGAGTTTAACACAGTGAAAATGATGGTAGAAGAAGCAAATGCCAATGGTGGTTGGTTAGGCAAACAAATCGAAGTTGTTGGTTATGATACGAAAGGTGACTCTTTAGAAGCGGTGAACGCTGTTAAACGTCTTGTTGGACAAGATAAAGTTGTTGGGATTATTGGTCCCAATGCGTCAGGTCAAGCGATTGCGATTTCTCAAGTTTTAGAAGAGGCCAAAGTTGTTGATATTGCAACGGTAGCGACAAATCCAAAAGTAACAGTTGATGAAGATGGTAATACAAAACCATACAACTTTAGAGTGTGTTTCATCGATCCTTATCAAGGTGCTGTAGCTGCAGGATATGCCTTTGAAGAATTAGGATTCACAAAAGCAGCGATTTTATATGACGTTGCAGATGAGTATTCTCAAGGATTGACTGAATTCTTTGAGAAGACATTTGTGGAACTAGGTGGAGAAATTGTTGCGAAAGAAGCATTTAAGTTTGGTGATGTAGACTTTAGACCTCAATTATCAAAAGTTAAAGAAGCACAACCAGAAGTAATATTTATGCCTTATTTCTTTAAGGAAGTAGCTTTAAGTACATCACAGGCAAGAGAACTTGGTATCGACGCTACATTTATGGGCGGTGATGGATGGACATCAGAACAATTGTTAGAGATGGCTGGAGATGCTGTTGAAGGCAGTTATGTAGTAAATCATCTTGACTTTGATGATCCTGACGTTCAAGACTTCAAAAATGCTTATACAGAAAAATACGATGCTGCCGTTGAATTAAATGGCTATTTGGCATATGACGCATTTAAGTTGCTTGAAGAAGCAGTTAAGCAAGCTGGCGTAGCAGACTCAGTTAAGATTAAAGAAGCGATGGAAACTGCTGAAGTACAAGGGATTACTGGAAAGATTGTGGTAAATGCAAAGACACATAATCCAGATGGTAAAGAAGCGGCTATGCTTAAAATTGAAAATAACTCTTATAAGTTCCAAATGAAATATTCAGTTGGTCAATAGAGTGGATTTTAAACAATAAATGGGCGCTTAGCGCCCATTTTCAAATAAGTTGAGAAAGGATACAATATGGCTACATTTATACAGCAAATCATAAATGGGATATCCATTGGTAGTGTATATGCGCTGATGGCCGTTGGATATTCATTAGTATACAGTATCATGAATTTTAGTAATTTTGCACACGGTGGTGTTATTATGCTTGGTGCTTACATGGGTTTCTTTGCATTGGCTGTCTTTGCATTACCGTTTCCAATTGCACTGATTGCTTCAGCTTTTGGTGCTGCAGCTATAGCAATTGCCCTTGAAAGGGTGGCATACAGTCCACTGAGAAAAAGAAACGCACCGTTCTTATATTTTATTATTTCGGCAATGGGTGCCTCAATATTTTTAGAAAACCTTGTTATTGCAACAATTGGTCCTAATTTCAAAACATATCCTAAAATAATTTCACAGGAACCTATTTTAATTGGCGATATTGCACTTGGACGTCTTGATATAATGATGTTCTTAATTTCAACGGTATCCTTGGCTATGTTATTGTTTTTCATTGAAAAAACACGGACAGGTATGGCGATTCGTGCAACAGCTTATAACCTGAGAGCCAGTTCGCTAATGGGTGTTAATACAGATTCGATTATTTTCATTGTTTTTGGTTTAGGTGGTGCACTTGCCGGCGTTGCGGGCGTATTGTTCGGTATGAAATACACTGTATACCCTCAAATCGGATTTATCACAACCAAAGCATTTATTGCAGCCGTATTTGGTGGTTTAGGAAGTTTGACCGGTGCCGTTGTCGGAGCAATTTTACTTGGTATTATTGAAACGTTAACTGCAGGTTATATTTCTTCACAATTAAGAGATTTAATCGCATTTGGTTTACTTATATTTATTCTTGTTGTAAGACCGATGGGGATAATGGGCAAGATGAATGAAGACAAAGCATAGGAGGCAGATATGGACTGGTATTATCTTGAAGGTATTTTAATTTTATCTGGTATTAATTTACTTGCTGTTCTAGGGCTTTCTTTACTGACTGGGTTTACAGGTCTGTTTTCTTTTGGACACGCGGGATTTATGGCAATTGGCGCTTATGCAACAGCTTTTTGCACCATGACGTTAGGGATGAATTTCTATCTATCACTACTTATTGGTGGATTGGCAGCATGTTTGATGAGTCTGGTTATTGGTAAACTGACCCTTAATCTAAAAGGGGATTACTTTATTATTGCAACATTAGGATTCGGTGAAGCCATCAGATTGATTTTAGATAACGTTCAATATTTTGGTGGCGCAAGAGGATGGCCTGGTATATCTAATAACACAAGTCTAATGAACGTAATTGTGATCAACATTATAGCAATTGTTATTTTAGTGAACATCATTAACTCAAAACATGGTCGTAACATGAAGGCGATTCGTGAAGAAGAAATGGCCTCTAACATCATTGGTATAGATGTGTTCAAGTATAAACTGATTTCATTGGCTATCAGTGCGACGTATGCAGGCGTATCCGGCGGGTTGCTAGCACATTATATCGGTTTTTTACAACCGAAGATGTTCCAGTTGATTAAATCTACAGAGCTGACGATTATCGTAATATTTGGAGGACTTGGTAGTGTAACTGGTTCTGTTATAGGTGCTGTTGTATTAACGGCTTTACCTGAAGTACTAAGAAATGTAAAGGAATGGCGGCTTGTATTTTATGGAGCGACGGTTATCTTTATAATGGTAACACGTCCACAGGGATTAATGGGTGGCAAGGAATTTAGGCCTTTGGCGATTATTAGAAGTTTAGTAAACAAGCCTTCAAATAGAGCAAAAAATGATCCGGCGAAGGAGGTGCTCTAATGCCTTTATTAGAACTTAAGAATGTGACTAAACAGTTTGGTGGGCTTACAGCGGTTGGAAACTTTAATTTAAAAATAGAAGAAAACTCAATATATGGATTGATCGGACCAAACGGCGCTGGCAAAACAACAATTTTTAACTTGATTACTGGAATTTATGCAATCACAGATGGAGAAATACTGTTTGAGGAAAAGAAGGTTGATGGATTGCCGTCCTTCAAAATAGCAGATGTTGGTATCACAAGAACATTTCAAAATATTCGTCTATTCAAGAATTTGACTACATATGAAAACATTTTGACAGCGTGTCATTTTAATACGGATTATTCGCTGATGGATACAGTGTTACGAAACAGTAAATACAAACGTGAAGAAGCAAAATTACATGAGCAGGCAAATGAATTGCTTCATATCATGGGGCTTGAAGAAAGACGTGACGTTGTAGCGGGTAATTTACCATATGGATTGCAACGACGATTGGAAATTGCAAGAGCGCTTGCGCTAAGACCTAAGTTACTACTTCTTGACGAACCAGCAGCAGGTATGAATCCAGAGGAAACAATGCAGTTGCTTGATTTGATTAAAGAAGTCAAAGAAAAGTTCAATTTGACGGTACTCATTATTGAGCATCATATGGATTTAATCATGAACCTTTGCGACAGAATAACAGTTCTAAACTTCGGTCAAGAACTGGCTGAAGGATCGGCCGTTGATATACAATCGAATCCAAAAGTTATTGAAGCGTATCTGGGAGAGGGGGACCTGTAGATGTTGAAAATCAGAGATCTTAACGTTCATTATGGTGGTATACATGCACTTCGAGGTGTAGACATCGACGTTGAGCAAGGTCAAATAGTTTCCATTATCGGTTCTAATGGTGCTGGTAAAAGTACACTTTTAAATGCTATTTCTGCCGTGGTAAAGCCTTCCAAAGGCACCATTGAGTTTAAGGGATCAGAATTACCACGATCAGTGAATAAGATTGTGAAACTCGGCGTTTCCCAAGTACCAGAAGGCAGGCTTGTATTTGCCAATCTTTCTGTAAAGGATAATTTATTGATGGGTGCATACTTAAGACGTGATACTGAGAAAATTCAGCAGGATTTAGAAAATGTCTATCAGCTGTTTCCACGGCTGGATGAAAGAAAGACTCAAATGGCAGGAACTCTAAGTGGTGGTGAACAGCAAATGTTGGCAATGGGGAGAGGGCTGATGAGTGATCCTGAAATAATCCTGTTGGATGAACCATCATTGGGCCTTGCACCATTATTGGTTAAAACAATATTTGAAATAATTCGAGACATTAAAAAAATGAACAAGACCCTACTTCTTGTTGAACAGAATGCCTTTAAGGCATTATCCATAGCGGATATTGGTTATGTACTTGAACAAGGTAGCATTGTTAACAAAGGACCTGCAAAAGAATTAATTTCAGATCCTTCGATTCAAGAGGCTTACCTAGGGAAAAAAGCTGTGCTATAATAAATACAACTTTAATACCATATCACACTAAAAATGTGTTATGGTATTTTTTTCGGGTAAAAAGCCATAAAAGGACTGTGGAGGCATTCAAATGCTTAAAATATTACATTTAGAGGGAAGTAGATTTATAAAGAAAAAAATGGGTGACATTGTAGAGAGTACTGGCCATATATATTATCCAGTAGGGTCACCTAAAGAAGCGATGAACTTGTTGGAAAAGGAATCCGTGGATATTATCATAACAGCCCTTGAGTTCGAAGGTGTTGCTGGTGAAGACTTTATTGCTCAAGTGAATCATTCGAAATTTAAAAACATACCGATTATTGTTTTGACTTCAACTGATACCATGGAAATGAGAGAACATATCTTCAGCTTAGGTGTCGTAGACTATTTGGTTAAGACAGAGGTTGAGGACTCGCTGATTCGGTCTTATTTCAGTGCGTTTAAGCAAATAAAAAACTTTAGTCATGAAGTTAAGGACGTCAGTGTAGCGGTTTTGGATGATAGCCATTTGAGTTTATCCTTGATCAAACAAATTTTTGAACTAGCAGACTTTAAGGATGTGGAGTATTTTTCCGATCCTGAAGATCTGATTAATAATTTGAAAGAATACGATGTATATATTATTGATCTTATTTTGCCAGGCGTTTCTGGGGAGGAGCTACTCCTTAAAATAAAACACCGTCATCCTAGAAGTACTATTGTTATTATGTCATCGGTTACGAATTACAAGACCATATCGACAACATTGTTGATGGGTGCTGATGATTATATCATGAAACCCTTTGACGCAAATATATTCCTGGCCCGTTTGAAGGTGCAGATAAAATATTACCTGGCCATGCGAGACTTAGAACAAAAAAATTGTCAATTACAAGAGATGGCTATAACAGACGGATTGACCAAAGTATACAACCGCCATTATTCCATGTTGCGATTGACAGAAGAAATAGAACGCGCTAAGAGGTATGATCATCCTTTGTCTGTATTTATGTTGGATATTGATAATTTCAAGTCGGTAAACGATCGATTCGGACATCAAGTAGGTGATCAGGTACTGGTAAAGTTATCTAAGACATGTGTAAATTTGGTTAGACGCTCGGATGTGGTAACACGTTTTGGTGGTGAGGAGTTTTTACTAATTCTGCCAGAAGCAACTCAGGCGGATGCAATGATTGTGGCAGAAAAAATTAGAATGGAAATTGAATCATTGAAATTCAGTGTTGAAAGTTTAAACGTAACCATTAGTGGTGGTGTATGTGAGATAGGAAATTATTCCTTAGATGAAGTGATTAGAATTGCAGATGAAAATTTATACAAAGCGAAACATTCAGGCAAAAATTGCATAGTTGGCTCTTAAGCGTTAACGCTTAAGAGCTTTTTTTGTTTAAGTTTATTGATGTTATTTATTAGATGATCAATGGCCTCAAAATCCATGATTTGATCGTTAGGATACGAGATAAATGTTGAAACTAGGCTATAATGAACTAACTCGTGTCGATGTGTGAAATAGTCGCCATAATTGTGAATCTTGCTTTTAATAATTGGTAACTCAGAGCGAGGGCAAAAAGGCAGTACAAGCAAAAATGTTTGATTGCCATACCTAAGAACAAAATCAGTATCCCAAAAGATGCTTTTCAGACCAGGATAAAAATATTCAGAGACTGACGAATATTCATTTTCAACAGCGAGCTCATTCTCATCATTTAGGTTGAAATACTGTACAATTCCGATAGTGATATAGTAGCGCCCTTTTTGTGCCTTTTTAAACTCTGCATGGATAAGTGTCTTAATATCAACGATAGCAATTTGTTCTTCTGGCGTTGCAACTCTAAAGGTTGATGGATTTAAGACGCGCGTTACGAAAGCTTTCTCATCAAAGGGTTTGAGCAGATAATCCGAAGCGCCGGCTTTTAACCCATGCACAAAATCCTTTTTGGAATTTAATGTTGTCAAAATAACAATCGGCATCGATTTATGTTCAGCTCTGATATTGTTGATGAGTTCAAATCCATCTTCATTATCCAACATAACGTCTATTAATATGACGTCAATCGTCTTATGGCTTCTTAATTGACTCATCGTCTCATCGCTGTTGTGTGCTTCAAAAAAATTAAATGTATACTTTTTTGAAAAAGATTTTATTTGATACATGCTTCTTTCATCTTTATCGACAATCAGAATATTCTTCATAGCACACCTCCACATGTAATTTATACCAAAATTGTAAAGGTTAATTCAAAATATTTATTTTTGTTGGCGGCGTCTTTTCTTTTTGGTCTTCTTTTTCATTACGGAGTAACCAAATGTACCTAGGGCCTTGTCCAGTGTATAGTATGTGCCATGTGCATAGGCAATTGGATCTGCTTTATCTAAGTGGAATTTGCCATTTCCGTCTATAAATTCTTCGTCTACGTGAACGGCAACCACTTCAGCCAGAAACATATCGTGTGAACCAAGTTCCTTGATTTCAGTGACTTTACATTCGATATTGACAGGTGACTCCTCAATCATAGGCGCTTCAATCTTTGTCGCTGATATAGGCGTCAGATTAAGATGTTCAAACTTATTGTAATCCCTTCCTGAACGGACGCCGCAAAAATCTGTGGCAAAAGCCAAATCTTTTGTTGTAAGGTTGATAACGAAAGAACCTGCATTTTTTATGATCGAATATGAGTGACGTTCCTTCCTTATGGATATATATGTCATAGGTGGGTTTGTACAAATAGTACCAGTCCATGCAATTGTGATAATATTATGATTTTCAGGGGTATCACCGCAAGAAACCATAACTGCAGGAACAGGGTAAACCATCGTACCGGGTTTCCAAGTTACTTTACTCATTATTGAGCACTCCTTTATAAATGTAATTTGTAATTTAACTTATATAGCATATCACATTTTGATACTTGGATGAAGATTTTGGAGGTGTAAAATGATTAATCAACTGATAACAATGCAACAAGCCTATTTTAAACAAGGTCATACAAAAGACGTGAATAAGCGGATTGCCCATCTCAAAGCACTTAAAGAATTTATTCAAGTTAATGAATACGATATCTTGGAGGCACTTCGAAAGGACTTGGGGAAACCGCATTTCGAGGGATATGCAACAGAAGTAGGATTTGTGATGGAGAGTATTACTTATACCATAAGGCACTTAAAAGGCTGGGCAAAGGATGAAGTTGTGAAATCACCTATTCATCAAATGCCTTCTAAATCCTTTGTCCGCTATGAACCTTATGGCACGGTTGCGGTAATTGGACCTTTTAACTATCCGTTCAACTTGGTCATCGAGCCGATGATTGGAGCGATAGCAGCAGGTAATACCGTTATAGTAAAGCCATCGGATTATACACCGAACACAGCTGAAATCGTCAAATTTATAATTAAAGAGTGTTTTCCACCGGAATATGTATCGGTTGTGACTGGTGGTAGAGATGTGATGACAGAATTAATCCATTCACCACTGGATTATATCTTTTTTACTGGTAGCGTTGGTGTTGGAAAAGTGATCATGCGGGCGGCGGCAGAAAGATTGACACCGGTGACATTAGAGCTTGGTGGAAAAAGTCCAACCATCGTTCATAGAGATGCCAACATAAAATTGGCAGCTAAACGTATCGTATGGGGAAAATTCATTAACACAGGTCAAAACTGTGCATCTCCAGATTATATTTATGTTCATGAAGAGATCAAAGAAGAATTTTTAGGTGAAGTAGAAGATGCGCTTCATAAGTTTTATGGCGAGGAGCCCTTGTTATCAGAGGACTATGGTAAAATTGTCAATGAAGCACATTTTGAGCGACTGATTGCATTAATCGACCAAGAGAAAATAACGATCGGTGGTCAAATTGATAGAGATACACTTTATATTGCACCAACTGTTCTTGAAAATGTGACCTGGGATGATCCGGTAATGGCGGATGAAATATTCGGACCGATTCTACCGGTGATGACATACACGGATTTAAATGAAACCCTTAAAATAATTGATGACAAACCAAAACCACTTGCTTTATATGTGTTCAGTGAGAGTGAGATCGTTCAAGAAATCGTTTTGGATAAAGTGAGATTTGGTGGTGGATGTATCAATGATACAATTACTCATGCAAGCAATCTGAATATGCCTTTTGGCGGCGTTGGAACATCAGGTATGGGCTCCTACCACGGAAGAGACAGTTTTATGACATTTTCCCATCGGAAGTCTATTCATAAAAAATCGACAAAAGTTGAAACGGGCATCGCATTTCCGCCTTATAAGAATAAGATGGGCTTTATTAAAAAGCTGATGAAATAACCTCCTATAGGAGGTTTTTTTATGTCGTGATAAAATCGATTTTTGCGTTAAAAGGGAAAGTAACCATTTACAAGTAATAGGTAGGGGTGTATACTTAAAGAGAACATATGTTCGGGCGAGGGTGGTGAGAGAATTGGAATTTGAAAAAAAGGTTGAAATCCTTACGAGAGGGGCTAAGTATGACGTTTCCTGTTCTTCATCAGGCGTTGATCGGAAAGGTAAAAAAGGTCAGCTAGGCAGTGCTGCAGCGCCAGGGATATGCCATAGTTTTACACCGGACGGGCGTTGTGTGTCGTTGTTAAAAATATTGATGTCCAATAATTGTGATTACAACTGTGCTTATTGTGTCAATAGAACCTCAAATGATGGAGAACGGGCGACATTTACACCTGAGGAACTTGTAAGATTAACGATGGATTTTTATCGTAGAAATTATATAGAAGGACTTTTTTTAAGTTCGGCAGTTTGTAATAATGCAGATTACACAATGGAAAGAATGATTGCAGTTGTTAGACTTCTTAGGGAAAGGGAAGGCTTTAACGGATACATACATTTAAAAGGGATTCCTGGGACGTCTGAGGAATTACTGCATCAGGCGGGTCGTTTTGCTGATCGAATGAGCATGAATTTGGAGCTACCAACTAAAAAAAGTTTGAAGTTATTGGCGCCGCAAAAATCGACACAGCAGATAACAGCGCCTATGCATTACTTGAGAAATAAGATTGAGGAAACTAAAACTTTGCAGCAACAATTTAGAAAGACACCGAGCTTTGTTCCAGCGGGCCAGACAACTCAGATGATGATTGGCGCCACCAATGATACGGATTATAATATCATGATGGTTTCTGAGGGTATGTATCAGGCGTATCAAATGAAACGGGTCTATTATTCGGCTTATATTCCTGTGGTTAAGGAAAATAGCTTGTTACCAACAGTTGTTGATGCACCCTTACTTAGAGAACATCGCCTTTATCAAGCGGATTGGCTCTTGAGATTTTACGGTTTTAAAGCAAAAGAATTGCTTAGCGAACAACAGCAACAGTTGGATCTGGAAATGGATCCAAAGTGTTTTTGGGCACTACAGCACTTGAACTTATTTCCCGTAGAGGTCAATAAGGCACATATCAGTTTTTTATTACGGGTTCCAGGGATTGGTCCAGTTTCTGCACAGCGTATCGTTAAGGGGAGGCGTTATGGTAAATTGAACTATGATGCGATAAAAAAAATGGGTGTAGTGCTTAAACGTGCCAAGTATTTTATTTTGTGTGATGGCAAGTTTTATGGTGGCTCCTCTGTAACACCAGAGACAATACGAAGCAAATTGGTTTTGGAGGATCCGGCGATGAAAAAGATGAATCCCAATCAATTGCGAATGGATACAACATTTCCAGAGGTGTTTATGCATGTATGATTTTGTTTATGATGACTCGTTTCAGGGGTATTTGACAGCGATTTTCAAGGTTTATGAATCAAAAGCTTTAGAATCGCAGATTTGTAGACGCTCCCTATATAATGGACATTTATTCAATGAACAAATTGAAGTCGTGACAGAACCCATGCTGGCCAATCGTGTTATGAAAGGAATCCTCGAAAAACTAGGTGAGGAATGGATTGATATGCTTCATAAAGTTTTTTTGTCTGAGGATGAAACGAGCGATACATTGGGATTCAAGGCAGTTCAACTAGGACTTTGTCAAGGAAAGCAACTCCTCAATGATGAGCGTCACGAGATTATTCAACCATTTCTAAAACTTGGTCGCAAAGTAGCTAGGGAAACACATAACTTCCTTGGGTATATCAGATTTTCGAAATTGACCTCCGGGATTTATTACTGTGAGTTTCAACCTACCTACAATATATTGCCCTTGCTGGCGCCGCATTTTGCCGATCGACTAAAAGATCAATCATGGGTTATCCACGACAGTAAGCGAGGTGTCGCGGCATTCTACGATCAGCAGACTTGGCATCTGAATCCATTGACCCATATAGAGTCGCTATCCGTATCAGAAGAGGAATTACACTTACAAGGACTTTGGAGAGGGTATTTTGAATCACTGGCGATTTCGGAAAGAACGAATTTGAAGTTACAACAACAAAAGATTCCTAAGAAGTACTGGCGTTTTTTCACAGAGGATATTGGTGTTTTAACACAACATGATATAATGGAAAGGCGAAAGGGTGGGAATTAAGTTGAAAAATCATCAGATTGATGTGCGGGTGACACGCAGTAAAAGAAAAACCATAAGAATGACTGTAAATAGTGATGGGAGCGTATCGGTAGAAGCGCCTCATACCCTAACAAAAGAGCAAATTATGGATATGATAGAAGGTAAGAAGGCTTGGATGATGAGCAAGATAAAGCAGCGATTGTCAGCTGGAAACTGTTATAATGAGCCAAAAGGTGTAAAAGGAGAGGCATTCTCATACTTAGGAAGAGAAAGTCAGCTGACTTTGTTGAAATGTGACAAAGGTAATACATCGGTAGCGGTGAAAAACGGGCAGTTGATGGTGAAACACCACACCCATGAAACAGGAGAGATATTAGGTGTTATTGAGAATTGGTATAGGCAACAGACAAAGCAAGAAGTTGAATTTTGGCTAAAGTATTATCAATCGCAGTTTGAGACAAAACCAAACCGCATCGTAATAAAAGCGCAGCGCCGCCGCTGGGGAAGTTGTAGCAGCAAAAACAACCTCAACTTCAATTGGCGCTTGTCGATGATGCCGGCATGGATTATTTCATACATCGTACTTCATGAACTATGCCATTTTGAAGAAATGAACCATTCACCAATCTTTTGGCAGGCCGTGGAAAGACGCATGCCAGAATACAATAAAGCGAAAGTATGGCTAAAAGAGAATGGCCATCGATTTTTACCAGAATAGAGTGGAGACTGTTATGCAGTCTCTTTTTTTTGTATTAGTGGTAAGTTTGCCTGTTATTACAGCCTCTTTTGCTTTGCAATAATTCCGCCTCTGCAACTTGGCTGTTTGACTGTGAAAGTCATACAGATCCCTCGTTCATCTTGTCGAATGAATCATAAACTCGCTTTGCTCAAACAATATGATTCATTTTTCGCCAATATGACTCGATATCTGTTGACTTTCATCAGCCAAAGCAGAGATTCGCAGCTGCGTATTATTTGCTCTTGATAAATGCATGACGGTGTTGTGATGAGTTTTTTTTGAATACAAAAAAGAGACTGCATAAACAGTCTCTTCAAAATCAATATTTAAACTTACGCTAATTCTAAAGCGATTTCCATCATCTTAGTAAAAGCATTTTGTCTTTCTTCACTTGTTGTTAATTCGCCAGTTACCAATGAATCAGAAACTGTTAATAAACAAGCTGCTTTCTTTCCTAATACTTTTGCATTAGCGAATAAAGCAAAAGATTCCATTTCTACAGCCATACAACCGTGGTTGTCTCTGATGCCTTCAAATTCTTTGAAGTTTTCTCTGTAGAACACATCTGAAGAGTGAATTCTACCACTTCTTACTGGGATGTTTAATTCTTTAGCGATGTTTTCAATTCTTTCATTTAATTCAGCGTCTGCTTCGATTGCATCTTTATCGTAACCTGATTGAACCTTAGCGTATGAAGACTCAGACCAAGCGTCAGTTGCTAATAATACATCATATAAATCTAATTCATCAGTGTAAGCACCACATGAACCGATTCTGATAATGTTCTCTACGCCGTAAGAGTTGAATAATTCGTAAGAGTAGATACCAATACTAGGCATACCCATTCCAGAACCCATAACAGAAATTTTTCTACCTTTGTAAGTTCCTGTGAATCCGAACATGTTTCTAACTGTGTTGAATTGCTCAACGTTTTCTAAGAACTTCTCAGCAATAAATTTCGCTCTAAGAGGATCTCCTGGCATTAATACCGTCTTAGCGATAATACCTTCTTCTTTAACTTCTATATGGGGTGTTGGTATTTGACTCATAAAATAATCTCCTTTTTCTCAATACAATTTTTTCTTACTACACTATAACCCTTTACGTAAGAAAATGATATGTAAAACTATCACAATTCTTTCTGCTGATTAGTAGGTAGATCACCGATAAGTAAGTTTACTCAGCCGGTGCTGCATCGCCCATTTGGCTCATAAATGCCATGGCCATTTCGATGCCTTTAACAATTTCTTCTTCAACTTTTTTCATCGATGCTTCCTCAGTACCTTCAGCAACAGTGATACGACAACTTGTCTTTGCTACTTCGAGTAACTTAAAATCATCTGCAAGTACCTTTTCGACAGTTTCTTTTAGCATTTTCTTTGATTGTTCTTCTTGTAGATACCCAGCCAAATGATCTTGAACCGAAATAACAATGCGATTTTCATCATCCAACTTTATATATTTAATAAACATATTCATATCCATAATTTTACCTCCACTTACTATAATTATTGTTAACACCATTATTTTAGCAATAAAATCTAGACATTGAAAGAAAATACATGATTGTTCACAAAAATTTTATGTTTCATTATAGAAGCGCTCAAGTACACATGCGAATGCGTTGATGTGTGATATAATAATACTGATAAGAACGAAGGGGGAATTGAATGCAGTAATGGGGGTATTAGAAATATTAAATGGTTCAACTGTTTATCAATACAACGTTTAGGGTAAAAATGAAGTAATATGATGGAGTATGTTGAATTAAAGGGGAGATTACTGATGAAATTAAAGCAAAAGCTAATATTAGGTATTTGTCTTATGATTACATTGCCACTACTTATTTTGGGGGTTATGGCTTCAAATAAGGCAGCGGGAATTGTTGAGGATGAAACAAAAAGTATTGCCAATACATTGACACAAGAAATTGAGAAATCAATGACATACCAGTTCCAAAATTATTCAAAGTCATTGGCTGTATTAAGTCATGATGGGAATTTGGACAGTGCATCTTATAATGCTATGGCAAAAGATAAACTGCTGAAAGTGTTCGAAGGGTACATCAAAGAGTTTCCAACGATTCAAAATGTATACGTTGGATATGCCAATCAAGATTTTATTATTTATCCACATGTAGATTTACCAGATGATTATGATGCAACAACAAGACCGTGGTATACAGATGCTGTAGAAGCGGGCGAAGTTATTTGGACCAAACCATATGCAGATGCAGCAAGTAATAATGTCATCATTTCGGCAGCTATACCAGTCTATAGTCAATACAATGCAAAAAAAGTAATTGCTGTGTTGGCAGCAGATATTACACTTGGAACAATGGCTGAGGAAATGGCAGCCATAAGAATTGGTGAAACAGGTGTTCCGGTAATTGTAGATAGTGATGGCTATACCTTACTTCATGAAAATACTGAATTGGTTGGAAAACAAGTGCCGGTTCCTGAATTGTTATCAGAGCTTTCAACCAAAGATGAAGCAATGGTTGAATATGAATATGACGATGTTAAAAAAATTGGTATTTTCCATACGATGCCAGACACTGGATGGAAAATATTAATCACAATGGAACAGGATGAGATTGACGGGAAGGCCAGACCAATTAGAAATATGATTATTTTTGTTGGTATTTTCTCATTAATTATCGCAGGGGTCTTGGCCTATTTCTTCTCAAATTCAATCGTTAAACCAATTGAAAAGATTGTTAATGCAATGAATAAAGTAAAAACAGGTGATTTTACAGCTAAAAGTGATTATAAATCGTCTGACGAGATTGGGGCTTTAAGTGAGAGTTTCAATGTAATGGTTGAAAATGTTGCAGGTCTAATTGAAAACACACAGACTGCAGTTGAGGAATTGAGAGTGTCTGCAGAGAATTTATCGGAAAATGCAGATCAAGCGAGTATTTCTGCCGAAGAAGTTGCAAAAACGGTTTCCGAAATCGCTGAAGGTGCCTCTGAACAAGCTCAAGATGCAGAAAAAGGAACCCATGTTGCAGTTGAATTAGATCAACAATTTACGAGTTTATCGGATATCAGTCTTACGATGAGTACTGAAGCCCAACAAGCGATCGAAAAGAATGAGTCTGGTGTCAGAGTTGTTAAATCGTTACAGGAGAAAACTATTGAGAACAATGAAGCTTCACATAAGGTAAGTGAAGCGATTAGTGAATTAGAGAATAAATCAAACGCTATTGGAAGTATCGTACAAACTATAAGTGCCATTTCTGAGCAGACCAATTTATTAGCTTTAAATGCTTCGATTGAGGCAGCTAGAGCTGGTGAACATGGTAGAGGATTTGCAGTAGTTGCTGATGAAATTAGAAAATTGGCAGAAGAATCAAATCAAGCAGCTGAAGAAATTAAGAATATTGTTGGAGACATTCAAGATCAATCTAAGAGTACAGTTACCATTATGAGCGATATGACAAGTCGTTCAGAGGAGCAGGCAGAAGTTGTAACAGAAGTTAATAAAGCCTTTGTTTCAATAGATCAATCAATCACTCAGATTACGAGTAAGATTGGTGAAATCACAACAACAATTGACTCATTATCAAATTCGAAAGACAAGATGTTAGAAGCAATTGAAGGTATTTCGGCTGTATCAGAGGAAACGGCTGCAGGTTCAGAAGAAGTGAGTGCTTCTATGGAAGAGCAAAGTGCAACCGTAGAACAAGTATCTTCTTCAGCAGAACAACTTAATTCGCTGGCTGAAGAACTACAGGATCAAGTATCAAAATTTAAAGTATAAGAACAAAATAGTTGAAACTGATTTGAACTGCCTTTTATCAAAAGGCAGTTTTTTTCGTGGTTAGGCGTATCCCTTCTTTCTTAAGGAAACTTATTTACTGCCACAAGATCCAAATCGTTTAACACTAAGTTCTATAGGGTATCATATAAATAAGTTGAAATATAAAATGAAGGAGTGAGAGAGATGACACGAATTAATGAATATAAATTTCAATTTATTTCTGTTCTCGTTGGATTAGTCGTAAGTCTTTTTCTTGCGTTGACTTATTTAGATACAGTACCGATGTTGATGCTATTGATCGGTGTTCAAATTCTTTGGGGCGTCAAAATAAGAAAACAAAAAAGACTATTGGTTAACTTCACACTTGGTAAGGACTATTTGATTAATGGACATTACCAACAAGCAATCAGGTATTTAGAACAATTTGTCAGACAGGTTGATTTGGATGAGGAAATTGCCAAGGCTTCGATTATCCCTTTAGGTGTTTATACTAGAAATGCTGTAGCAATGGCGTATAATAATATTGGAATCGCCTATATGGGATTGCTGGACTATGAACTGGGAAAAGATGCGTTTCATACAGCGTTGGAATTTGATGGTGAGTATGCTGTACCATATTATAACTTGGCTGCAATCGCCTATATCGAAAAGGATGATGGACACCTTAGTCTCTTTATGGACCGTTTGCAACGGTTGGGTGTCGAAATAGATCTTGAAAAAGTTAAAGAACGCAGTTTGGTTTTCAGAGACAAGTCCAAGGACATTAAACAAGCAAAGGAGACAGAATAATGAAAAGAGTATTAATACTGACCGCCTCGACAGGAGGCGGTCATAATCAAGTTGCACGAACACTTGAAGCCTTACTTGATAATAATGCAGAAGTTAAACGCGTTGATTTTCTTAAAGAGGAAAGTCGTATCATGGAAATGGTCATTGCAGAAGGTTACGATGTATTGGCAACGAAATTTCCTGAACTGTACGGTCGCTTGTATCGATTTTCGAATAAGGACAGAAAAGAACGTAAATTCAATGATATCATCAGGCGAATGGTTCACAGACGTGTTCGAGATATCATTAAAGACTATGAACCAGATCTTATTATTGGTTGTCATACGTTTGCTATTTCAATTATTAGTTCATTGAAGAAACGGGGTTACTTCAACAAGAAGTTTATTAGTATCATAACAGATTTTGATGTCCACTTCGGTTATGTGAACAAAGAAGTGGACTTGTATATTACGGGAAGTGACTATACATCTTTAAGTCTTCAGGAAAAGGGCATTGACAAGGATAAGATTCATTGTGTCGGTATACCGATTTCTCCAATCTTTTATGAACCAAAACCACCAACCGATGAAACAAAGCCTTGGACCCTATTAATTATGGGTGGCAGTATGGGTGTCGATTACATGCAGGATACTGTAGAAGCCTTGTTTGAAATAAAGGAAAAGGTACGTTTTATAGTTGTTTGTGGTAACAACAAACATTTAGAAGACAAAATACACAAACGGTTGAATAATCATCCTTTAGAAAATCCTGTTGAAGTACATGGATTCGTAAATAACATTCAGGAATTGATGGATCAGGCAGAGATAATCGTCACAAAACCAGGGGGATTAACGGCGACAGAGGCGATTGTCAAAAACCTTCCTATGATTGTTCCGTATTACATACCCGGTCAAGAAGAGGAGAATTTGGACTATTTAACACTGGCGAACCTAGCCATTGCAGTAAGAGATATTACAAAAATTGGGACGACTATATCCTTCTTGATAAACAATAAAGAACGATTGAGACAAATGCACGAAAGCATGAGTTACGTGTCAAAGGACTATTCTCTTCATAAGTTGAAAGAAATAATAGAAAATGCAATGTAATGAGGGCATGTACAGTCCACTAAAAGTTGGATTGTATGTGCCTTTTCGCCTGTCATCAGCATTGAGAAACAAGTGTGAATCAATGAGTCACTAATAACGATCAGTTAGTAGCAATTCTTATCTATATGTGATATACTGTCCGTTGATAAAGAAAGAGCGAGGAAATTATGAAATTAACAATAGACATGAAATTTAAAGAATTGGAATTAGATAATAGAATTAAGCACAGTTTGAGTGAAATGGGATTTATAAAACCACTTGAAGTACAGGCAGAAGCAATTCCCTTAATTATGGAAGGGCAAGACTTAATCGTTAAGTCCCAAACGGGTAGTGGTAAGACTGCTGCATTTGGAATTCCTGTTTGTGAAATGATTGATGAAACTATCAATGCTCCACAGGTGCTAGTACTGGCGCCTACAAGAGAACTGACGATTCAGGTAAAAGAAGAATTGGAAGCAATTGGAAAGCACAAAGGCCTAACAAGCACTGCCATTGTTGGGAAAGAACCAATGCAAGATCAAAGACGTGCTTTAAAGCAGCGTCCACATATGATTGTTGCAACACCTGGTAGAATGATGGATCACATTATTAATAAGAATGTAAAATTGGATGAGATCAAATATCTAATTATTGATGAAGCGGATGAAATGTTCATCATGGGCTTCAAAGAGCAACTTGAAGCAATTATCGAGAAACTACCTAAAGAGCGTGTTACGTTATTGTTCTCAGCAACAATGCCTGATCAAGTACGTTACTTAAGTGAATTGTTCATGAAATCACCCAAGAGTATCGAAGTGACATCTGAAGTATCAACGGTTGACAAGATTGAGCAGATTTATTACGCAGTAGACGGTCTTAAAAAGACAAAATTCTTGAAGCAGATGTTGGTACGTGAAGACCCAAGAAAAGCGATTATCTTCTTAAATACGAGAGAACAAGTAGATGAGTTATACAGCGAGATGAAAAAGTGGGGCTACTATGTAACAGCTGTTCATGGTGGTGTAGATCAAAAGAATCGCCAACAACGGTTGAATAACTTTAAACGTGGTCAAGCGAGAATTTTATTATCGACAGATTTAGCTTCTAGAGGACTGCACGTACATGGATTAACACATGTAATTAACTATGGTGTACCATTTGAACATGAACAATACGTTCATAGGATTGGTCGTACAGGTCGTGTTGATCAAAACGGTATAGCGATAACCCTTGTCACATCACGTGATGTCGATAGATTTGAATCTTTACAAGAATATCTAGGGTATACAATTCCATGTAAAGGTGGTCATTTGACAAAAAAACCTAAGAGGGATCGCGTAGCTGAAGGAAAGCGTCAACGATTTAAGCCTGATACAAAGCGTAAAGACGTTGTAGTTGTTGAAATTGATGCAGGTAGACTAAACAGTATGTTGCGATCGAGAGATGTATTGGCTGCTTTTAAGAGTGTTGCCGGCGTTGATCAGGAACATATTGGACGTATTAATGTCAAAGATAAGACAACAACAGTTGAAATATACGATGGTAGAGAGGCGCCATTATTAAGGGCTTTTAAAACGAAGAAAATCAAGAACAAGACTTATAAAATTAGAGCTCAAAAGAAGAATACTAAAGGTCGTTCACCTGAAAAAGAAAACAAAAAAAACACTAAGAATTTTAGTCATAATAAAAATTCTAAAAGTGCAAAGAGAAGATAATAAAAACCTCGTCTAATACCCCTAAAGTTGGGTATACTAATGACGAGGTTTTAATTTTTTGATAAGTGAAGGTATGGATTATGATTAAAAAAACAAGTCGTACATTTTATGTAATTGTATATATTGGTTTAGCGGTTATTATTTTAGCCTTGGGATTGTTATTTTCGGCATACTTGAATGCGATTCTTTCGACTACCCTCGGTGATGTTGCTGCGTTTTCGTCGTATGAACATGAAATAGCCATTGTGACAACAAGAATGATGGATATGTCAATAAAAGCCGTCATTATATATACCATCATAGGAATGGTTCTACTATTCATAACGGGAAAGCGGTATTTTGTGAAACCTCTGAGGGAACTAGAGGAAATGTCTAAAAATATGGAAGTGGCACAAAGCATGTTGATGCAACAGGAAAAGCTAGCATCTATAGGAGAATTGGCCGCAGGCGTGGCTCATGAATTGAATAATCCAGTTGGTTTTGTGAATAGTAATATATCTGCATTGCAGGATTACATAACTGAACTAAAGAGCTACATCGCTTATTTGGAGGAAAAAGCAGTTGGGAATCTCACGGCAGAGAATCCTGCTAGGGATATCGATTTTATCCTGTCGGATATACCTGATTTAGTTGAGGAGTCTCTTGAAGGATTGAATCGCGTGACGAGTATCGTTAAGAGTCTAAAGGATTATGCACGGGTGGATCTTGAGGATCGAGTGGACTACAATATCAACGAAGGTATTGAGGCAACACTGACAGTTTCAAGAAACGCTTATAAATACGTAGCTGATATTCATAAGGAGCTCCAAGATGTGCCTTTATTGGTTGCCAATGGCAATCAGATAAATGAGGTGTTACTGAATTTATTTGTGAATGCGGCACAGGCAATAGAGATGAAAGAACTTGAGGGCAAAGGCAATATGTCGATAAGAACATTCGCTGATGATACCTATGTCTATTGCACCATTTCAGATGATGGTATTGGAATCAATGAGGAAACTCAAAATAAAATATTTGATCCTTTTTTTACAACAAAGGAACCTGGTAAAGGGACAGGCTTGGGTCTCAACATTGCATACAATACGATTGTAAATAAACATGAAGGCGATATTTCAGTTGAATCAACACTCGGGGAGGGCACTGTATTTACTATTAAGCTACCTATAGAAAGGGAAATAGACTTATATGAAAACAGTTAACATACTATTTGTGGATGACGAAATTAATGTATTAAAAAGTTTAAAGAGAACAATGCTTTCTACTGGTTATAATGTAATGATTGCTCAAAGTTCAAAAAAAGCGATTGAGATTATGGAAGAGCATAAAGTAGATATTTTTATATCGGATGTAAAGATGCCAGAAGTAAGTGGCGTGGATTTGTTGCTATATGTAAAGAAAGAACATCCCCAGACTCATCGGATGATATTAAGTGGCTACATTGAAACAGAACATGTCCTAAAGGCCATACTCAACAGTAGCACCTTTGATTACTTGTCAAAGCCCTGGGAAAATGATGTTTTAATTAGCAAAATCCAACACATTGTAAAGATAAGAGAGATTATCGAGAACAAGGAAATGCGACGACTTATTCATGACATTGAGCAATTGCCCATTATTCCAGAAACTTATAAACAGTTTGAACGTGCAGTGGAGGAAGAGGCACCCATAGAAGAAATAAGCCACATAATCAGCAAGGATGTCGGTATGGCCTCTAAGGTGTTACAACTTGCCAACACGGCATTTTATTCCGCTAAAAGAGTGAATACGATTCAAAAGGCCGTGACCATTATTGGACTGAAAAATGTAAAACAATTGCTGTTTGCTGCAATTTTCTTGCAAGAAGATAATTTGGAAAAATGGCAAATTGAAGAACTGCATGAAATGAGCGAATTATACACCCGTACAAACATGCTAATGAGTGCGTATTACTACTATTGTTATAAAGCAAAAATGCGGGATGATTATAGTATATTGGGCTTTACCTTTGATATCGGAAAATTGATCTTGTTAAGATATAACCCATCCTATTATCAAAAGATAGCTACTTTGAAAAAAGAAACCGGCAAAAGTTTTCATGAGTGTGAAGTCTTGTTAGGCCATAGTGGTGCAACTCATAGAGAGATCGGCGGTTATTTTTTAAACCTTTGGAATTTTTCTAGAGTGTGTATAGAAGCGTCAATATTCCACCACCAATTGGAAGAAGTATCGGGTGAGTTTTCAAATGTTATACAGATTTTGGACGTGGCCTATAATAGTGCAGATGAGAACGAAGAGGGATTAATGGATTCCTTGGAGAAACCACAACGTGTTAATTGGAACACCATTGAATCTGAAAGTTTTAACAGAGCAAAAGAAGTATTGGATAAAATCGTCGTGAGTCAATAGAATTATAACAAAACAACATGGTATAATATAAAAAAAGACTGACGAGGGATATATGAACATCAAAAGAAAAACATATTATGTAATGATTATCTATAGTGTCATCCTTCTACTTGGCATCGTGATTGCATTTCAAGGATCCAATTATAACTTTATGACGGGACCAGAGGTTGCAATTATTCAGGGGGATGATTTTTTTGAGCCTATGAATAGACGTGTCATGAAGTATGGGGAAGCTGAATTTCAGACTTTTAAAACCCAGATTTGGCGATCAGACTTGCCTGAGCTATCAAATGGTGGATACAATCTTGTGATTTTTAGATTGGCCAGCAATGGATATGAAGTGTATTTTAATGATTGCTATCTAGGTGGCTATGGCGATTATGAAACCGGGAACAGTAATCTTTGGAACGGCATAAAACGTTATCAGATCCCAATGGATATTATAAAGGAATCAAATGAATTACGAATTGAGAATCATAGTAAATATATGACTGGTTTGACGACACATCCGGTATTCGTGACCTCAACAGAGAAGGCAATAAGAATGGTCACTCGGGCACAGTTCTTTAATCACAATGTGGTAATGATGAATTTAGGTATTGGGTTATTGACAATAATCGTCATATTGGTGCTTTATTTAAGCAATTTCAACCACAACCCACTTTATATCAATTTAGGATTGGCAATGGCTTTTTTGTCGATATACTCCATTGATTATGCAACCACAGAAACTGTCTTCATCAATTACATGTTTTATAAGAAATGTATTATGATTTCATTTTGGGCCTGTTCATTTTTTATTAGTTTAGGATTGAAACAGTTATTTGATAGTGTTTATCCTATTGTGGTCAGTGCAGCTGGCTTGTTGGGAATTATTGTCATAGCAGTATTCTCAACTGATTTAATGATGTTCAAACAACTCTATGGTATTTGGTATATCACTCAACTTATCAGTTTATTTTCATGGGTCTTGCTTATCTCAAGGCGGATTAAAACTAGCATTGAGGCGAGGGTGTTTTTTACTGGCTTTGTGGTCTTGCTTATATACAGTGTATTAAATGCAGCATTTGATTACTCCGGCATCTTCTTTTCAATGAATTCTCCAGTCCTGTATATGACAACATTTTCAATAATTCCGATGATGTTGTTGCATTTGGATTACACCAGGAATCGTGAAAAACTTCATGCTGAAACGTTGTTGAAAGAAGCTGCTTATCAGAAGGCGATAACGGACGCCTTAACAGGTGTTTACAATAAGCATCATCTTTTTTCGGTGATGGATCAGTTTGGCCTTAATTATTCTGTGGCAATGTTTGATATTGATAACTTTAAGGAAATCAATGATACATACGGGCATCAAGGTGGTGATTTTGTGCTCATGGACATTGTTGAAACACTTGAAGGTTTATTATCAGTCAATGATAAAATATTTAGATATGGTGGAGATGAGTTTATCATATTGATGGAGGAGCCGTTACATTTAGCCAACGAAAAAATGGAAGTCTTTAGAAAACGTATAGAAACGTCAACAATAGATTATGGAATGAATGAAATTCAAGTTACTTTATCAATCGGCTTGTTCTACGTTGATAGCAAATTGAGCCATCACGCAATAATAGATTCAGTTGATTCCGCTCTTTATATGTCTAAAGGGGATGGGAAAAATACTGTCAGAATATATCAAAAGTAGGGGGCATCATGAAACATAAGAGAATAATTTTTCTAGGCGTCATATTAATTGCTTGTAATATCATCGGTTGTAGCCCTAGTAGCGAAAAACCGATGATTATTGAATTTACTGACGAAGAAATAGAGGAAGCAAAGGCATTGGTAGAAAAAAGTGTTCAGGAGCCACTACCTCAAGTAAAACCTTTAAGAAATGAAGTTGAACCGGGTTTAACGCCTGAGTTTAGAGCGGATGTGGTCATTGCAACAATTGGGAATGTTGATAATCTGAAAAGATTGATTTCTAGGGATCCACAACAACCATCCATGCCTAATTACACTTTACATGCAGCAGCTTCAGAGGAGGAATTAATTGGTGGTATTTTGGATGGCAAAGTTAAGTTGATGGTGTTGCCAATGAATGTAGCTGCAAGTGTGTATCATAAAACGGACAAGAAAGTGCAGCTGTTAGCTGTCCATCAAGGGAGCGACCTTCAAGTTTATGAGGAAGGGAACACAATTAAGAGTTTTAGAAACTTAAGAAACAAAGAAATTGTGGTTGTCAACCAAAATAGTGTAGTAGATATATTGTTCAGACATATTTTGGTGAGCAGAATCCCTAAAGAAAAAAACAGACCGACCATTTTGTATAGTGATACATACAGGGAAGCCATGACAACGTTTGCAGCTGAGAAAAGCGATGGTGTTTTGATGCCTACTTATCTTTCAACAAACTTATTGAAAGAATCAACTGCCAGAGCGGCAATCAATCTAGATGATGAATGGGAAAAAATGACTGGTTCGAGTAAATTACCACTGACTGCATTATTGTATGTGAAAAACGATGGGTCAGAAGAAGAGAAGCGAGTAAATAGATTTTTTGAGCTTGGTGAGAAGTCTATATGGAAAAATGCTGAAGAGGAAAAAGCATCCGTTGAAAAATATTTTGAAGTCTTATTTGAACACAATGATCAGTTAATTGGAGGGGAGATACCAGATGATGGCTTCTACTACCAAGAATAAAAAAGTGAATGGAAGGAAGTTTGACTGGATTTTAGTTCTGGGATTGTGGCTGGTTGTTTGGTCGCTTCTTTCTTTAAGGATTAGTGCATTCTATTTGCCCTCACCTCTTGAGACGGGTAAAGCGTTGTTTGTCTTGTTTTTATCAAAAGAAACATATTTGATAATCGGTATGAGTTTGTTTCGTGTTTTAGCAGGACTGCTACTGGCTATTTTTTTAGGTGTTACAACAGGACTTTTAGCAGGGATTTCCTCTAGTGTCTATAAATTCTTACAGCCTGTATTGGTAGCAATAAAATCAACACCGGTTGTATCATTTATCATTTTGGCGATCATTTATATGAATAAGGCTTATGTACCAAGTTTTTGTGGCATGTTGCTCTGTTATCCAATTATTTATTACAACGTTATTGAGGGTTACAGAACTGTAGACAGAGAGTTAATCAATATGTCGAACGTGTATAATGTTCCAATGAAACGTCAATTGCTGAAACTCTATATACCAAGTATGGCGCCTTACATTTTTGCTGGCATACTGACAAGTATTGGTATTGCATGGAAAGGGACCATTGCAGCAGAGGTGATTGGTGTGCTCCAGACATCTATAGGAAATGAAATATACAACGGTAAAATATATTTGGACACTGAAGCGGTATTTTCTTGGACTATTATTATCATTATTTGCAGTTTGATGATTGAAAAAACAATGAAGAAACTGATACAAAAAAATAACTACTATGAACGGTTTAAGGTGATTTAATGATAACATTAAGCAATGTTACAAAAGCATTCGATGATCTTGTGATCTTGGATGGATTCAATCTGAAATTCAATATGAAAGAAGTTACTTGTCTTCTTGGACCATCTGGGTGCGGCAAATCAACAATACTAAAAATATTATCGACTTTGGATACTGAGTTTAGCGGCTCAATTGAAGGTATTATGGATAAACGAATTTCTTTTGTATTTCAAGAAAGTCGATTGCTTCCGTGGTTGACTGTCAGAGAGAATTTAAAGTATGTTCTTGAAGGGCATATTCCAGATAAATATCTCGAAGCACGAGTTGAGTATTTTTTAGAAAAAGTAGAACTGATAGATTTTTTGAATGAGTACCCAAATACTTTGAGTGGTGGTATGAAACAGAGAGTATCATTGGCGAGGGCATTCGCAATGCCTCATGATATTTTGTTGTTGGATGAACCTTTTCAAGGGTTGGATTGTGAACTTAAAGAACAGCTGATGACACTGCTGGAAAAGTTAATTGAAGAGGACCGAAAGACCATTGTTATGGTAACCCATGACGTATTGGAGGCTAGAAGACTTGCCAATAGGATTATTTTTTTAGCGGGTCAACCTTTACAAATAGCACGTGAAGAATAAACAATAAAAGGAGAGTTCTTGTTTTAAAATGGACCCTCCTTTTTTTATACCCTGAAAGACGAAAATAGCTCATAAAATAAAGAGTTACAAATTGATTGATTTACAACTATGAAAGTGCTAATACTATTATTAGCAGACAAATTTATGGGTATATAAGATACCAAGACAATAAGGGGGAGGAATACTATGGGGATTAAAAATAAGCTAGTTGGGATAATATCGATATTAATTGTTATACCGTTACTCATAATGGGGGTGTCGTCTTACATGAAGGCGAGTCAATTGTTGACGGACAATTTCATTGAGTCCAATATCTCATTGACTGAGGAAATTGCCAACACTCTTGACAAGGAGTTTGAAGGGTATATGTTTGGGATAAAATCGGTATCTGAGAATATCAATGCTCGAACGATTATGGAGCGTCCTGACCGTGAACAATATTTGGTCAATACATTTTCGTCATACGTTAAAAATTATCCAGATGCATTCCAGATGTATATTGGAACCAAAGATGGAGAAATCAGAATTCATCCTCATTTTGAGTTTGATGACTCTTATGATCCTAGAAAGAGAGCCTGGTATGAACTTGCTGAGACAAAGGGAGCCTTTGGCTGGACAAATATGTACAAAGATGCTGTAACGGGCAATTGGTCTATTTCAGGTACAGCACCTGTCTATAGCATGAGCAACCAATTTATTGGCGCTGTGGCGACAAGTTTGGATCTGTCGGATATCTCTGCAATGATAGGTGATGTCAAAGTTGGCGAACAGGGGTATGTGTTTGTACTGGACAGTGAGTCAAAAGTAATAGCCCATCCTGATCCAAGTCAAATTGGAAACGTGTTGCCAGTAACAGAAATTCAAGAGGTCATAGCAAAGGGTGAGACTAAAGGGATTGTCGATTATCAGTATAAAAATGGTGATGGTGTAGTGGCAGATAAATATGCTGTGTACAGTTATTTGGAATCGACAGGTTGGTATATCATGACTTCCATGTACTATGATGAAATTGAATCAAGTACCCGTGCCATGCTTAATAATGGACTTCTTATAGGTCTAGTAACGTTAATCATAGCAGGATTAATAGGATTTGGATTTGCAAATTCCATAACCAAACCAATCCTGATGATTGTTCAAGACATGGACAAGGTTGAGCAAGGAGATATGACGGTTGTGTCTCAAGTTAAGTCCAAAGACGAAATCGGGACTCTAGCACAGAAATTCAACAACATGGTGGAAAATGTCCGAGGTCTGTTGGAAAATGCAGCTGGGGTTACACATGAAGTGGCTGATGCTTCACAGACACTAGCGGCCAGTGCAGAGCAGGCAAGTGCATCTTCCGATGAAGTCAATCGTACCATCGATGAAATTGCAAAAGGGGCGACAGATCAGGCACATGACACTGAAAATGCTGCCAAGCTTGCTAGTAACCTAGACACGAAATTTGAGAATCTACATGCTAATTCTCAAGAGATTTCATCTAATGCAGACAATGTTAAAAAGGTTAACGAAGCGGGTGCAATGGTGCTCCTTGATCTTAAGACAAAATCTGAGGAAAATAATCAATCCACTGAACGTATTGGGACATCGATTAAGGATTTAGAAGAAAAATCAAAGGATATCGGTGGCATACTTGTAACCATTAGTTCTATAGCGGAACAGACCAATTTGCTGGCTTTGAATGCATCTATTGAAGCGGCAAGAGCAGGTGAAGCGGGTAGAGGTTTCGCAGTTGTTGCAGATGAAATCAGAAAGTTGGCTGAGGAATCTTCCAAATCGGCAGATGAAATAAGAACGATTGTTACCATGATTCAACAGCAAACAGGCAATACAGTAAGAATTATGGATGAGTTCAAGAGCAATGCAGATCTACAATATCGAGCTGTTGAGGAAATGGATAAGAGTTTTGATGAGATATCAGAATCTATTGAAAGCGTAAGTGGACAAATTGATGATATTGACCATTTCATTACTGATATGTTGAAGGATAAAGATGCGATTATTGATTCTATTTCTAATATCTCATCGGTATCGGAAGAAACAGCAGCAGCCAGTGAAGAAGTTAGTGCGACGATGGATCAACAGAACGCAGCAGTTGAAGCTGTAGCGACTTCTGCCGATCAATTAAGCGATCTATCGAGACAATTAAGTGAACAAATTAACAAATTTAAGATTAGATAGTGAGTAAAAGGATATATAGAATAATGAAGCGTTTCTTAAGAGTTTTATTTTTAAGAGGCGCTTTTTTACGTTTATTTGGCGGACGCGCAAAACATGTAATACTGCTAACCGCCGTTCGTAAATTATGGTATAATAATAAGTACGGGAAGCGGTAAAATACTATATAACATGGAGGTGGCGTATTGAATATACGACAAAAATTAATAGGGATGATATCAATATTGATTATCGTACCATTATTGGTAATGGGTGTGACATCATATCTTAAAGCATCAGCATTGCTGAAGGATAATTTTATTGAATCCAGCAAGACGCTTAATAATGAAATAGCGTTGGAATTGGAAAAAGAATTTTCAGGATACCTATATGGGATTCAAGCACTTGCGGGGAACTATAATGCGAGAACACTTTATACAAATCCAGATAAAGCAACAGATTTTATGAATGATGTTGAGCTTTATGTGGAGAATTATCCATCAGCGTTTCAGGCATACATAGGATTAAAGGATAAAAAAATGCGTATTTATCCAAAGCATATGTTCGATAGTTCATATGACCCAAGGGTGAGACCTTGGTACACCCAAGCACAAAATCAGGACAAGGCTGGCTGGACGTCTATCTATCAAGACGTTGTAACAGGCAACTGGTCAATTTCGGGAACAGCGCCTGTAAAGGACTTCGGGGGTAATTTTATTGGGGCCGTGGCAACGAGCCTTGATTTGTCATCTATTTCTGAGGAGATTGGATCAAAAAGAGTTGGTGAGTCTGGATACGTATTTTTATTAGATGCGGCTGGAACGGTTATCGGACATCCGGATCCAAATAACGTAGGAACAGAAATACCAATTCCAGAAATACAACAAGCCTTAACAGAAGGCAGCGAATCGGGTTATGTAGACTATGTTGTTGTATCACCTGAAGGTGATCAAATAGACAAGTTTGCAGTCTACCAGTACATTCCAGAAATGAAATGGTATATCTTCACAACAATCAATCATGATGAAATCAGTGATTCAACAAGTGCCTTATTAAGATCAGCAGGCCTTATTGGTCTTGTAACATTGATTATTGCAGGCATTATTACATTAGGATTTTCAAATACTATAACAAAACCGATCAACCGTCTTGTGGCGAATATGAAACAAGTGGAAGCAGGGGATATGACGATTCAATCGTCGATTAAGCGTAAAGATGAGTTGGGCGTATTGGCAACCAGCTTTAATAACATGGTGTCCAATGTACGAGAACTTGTGAATAGTGCCTCACAAGTAACCTTACAAGTATCAGATGCATCACAGAATTTAGCTGGTAGTTCAGAAGAGGTAAGCGCCTCGTCAGAAGAGGTGACACAGACGATTGAAGAGATTGCAAAGGGTGCTTCTGAGCAAGCGATTGATGCACAGAATGCAGTTGTTCTTGCCAATCAATTGGACGCCAAGTTTGCTGAACTAAACAGCAGCTCTAGCAGTATCGCTGCCAGTGCAACGTCAGCTCAGGAAAACAATGATAAAGGGACGGAAGTACTGAGAGACCTTAAACAAAAATCCGATGAGAACAATGCATCGACAAAGCGTATCGCAGATGCTATTACAGAACTTGAACAAAAGTCTAAAGATATCGGCAGTATATTAGAAACAATTACTTCAATTGCAGACCAAACCAATTTACTTGCCCTTAATGCATCTATTGAAGCAGCTAGAGCTGGAGAACACGGTAGAGGATTTGCAGTTGTTGCAGAAGAAATTCGTAAACTGGCTGAGGAATCAGGGAATTCAGCGGATCAAATCGGTCAAATCGTTGGTATGATTCAGCAGCAAACAGGGAGCACCGTTGAGATTATGGATGAGTTTAAAGCCAATTCTGAAAGTCAGTACATGGCCGTTGAAGAAATGGATAAAAGTTTCAATGAAATTTCGGCATCTGTTGATGTGGTCAACAAACAAATTGGTGAAATTGATGCCTATATCACAGATGTGATTAGTGACAAAGATGCCATTGTTGACGCTATCAGCAATATTTCTTCAGTGTCAGAAGAAACAGCGGCATCGAGTGAAGAAGTCAGTGCGTCAATGGAACAACAGAATGCAGCCATCGACACAGTTGCATCAGCAGCAGAACAGTTAAATGAATTATCTATTCAGTTAAGTGAACAGATTATGAAGTTTAAGATATAGTGTAAAAAGAAAATCATTAAGCAAAACACCAGAGCGTTGGAAATAAATACTGACGATCTGGTGTTTTTTTTATATTAAGGGATACAAATTTTGTTGAATGTTTATAATAAAATAAAAATAGCTTGTATTTTACCAGGACTTGTCATTATAATTTTCAGTGACGATATGTATAGGAGGTGCTTATGCACACAAAATATCATGAACATGTAGCTATGCTCGCCTCAAAGTCTGTGCTATATGAAGTGACTGCATCGCCGAAACCTGGCCTAGTAGACCGCAATAACAACGGTGCGCATACTGATATGGATTTTTTTACTTTCATGGCCAGTTCCAGTGCATTGAACAAAGGATTTTTGGAAATCGCACAAGTTACAAATGCGTTTGAGGGTGCGCCGCATGAATTGCTTAAGTTGTTACGTCCAATTGGGATAATGATGGAAGAGGCAATGTTCGAAGCGACAAGTGGTGTCAATACACATAAGGGCATCATATTCTCACTGGGGCTATTGGTTGCAGCAACTGTTGAAGTTTCAAAGAGAGAGGTCCCATCGGCGACAGTGGTAGCTGCTTATGTCAAAACCATGACGGTCGGATTAACCAAGGAATTGAAAAATGATGATAGGGATGCCCAAATGACAAACGGCGAAAAAATTTTTCAGACCTACGGATACACTGGTATACGTGGAGAAGTGGAGGCTGGATTCCCAACGGTGATGAATTTTGGTCTTGACGCTCTAAAAGAATCATATTATACTTTGGGCTGTAAGAATAAATCATTCATTCATACGCTATTTCGATTAATGACAGTGTGTGAGGATTCAAATATTATTTCTAGGCACAATCCTGAAACTCTCACTGAGGTGCAGGAAGTAGCAAAGAATTTCCTTGAATCTGGTGGAATGTATCAAGAGAATTGTATTCAACAAGTTGAAGAATTGGATAAACGATTTACTGCGGCTTATATTAGTCCAGGTGGATCGGCTGATCTACTTGCGGTATCCATATTCTTTGGTCTAATAGAAAATATCATACAGTAATACTGATTGTTTATAAAGAATGATAATTATCAAGCTTAATATAAGGTCAGCACTAATAATAGTGCTGACCTTTTTTTGTCGTTACAAACGAGTGTACATCAAGTGAGAGGGCTATGGAAAGAGTATTTTTAAAAGATGAAATAGCTGTTGAAAAAGTTCAGCTTTTTTTAGAGAAACAGTCATTGACGATGGATTTATTTATCGAAGAGATGTATGTCAAGAAGATCAATGGCAAAATTGTTGCAACGGGCGCTTTATATGAAAATGTCCTTAAATGCATTGCTATAGACGATGCCTATAAGGGAAGCGGCTACATCAATGAAGTGATTGGTTATTTAACACGGCGTTGTTATGAGTTGGGACGCATGCGTTTGTTTATTTACACGAAACCACAAAGCTATCGATCATTTGAATTTCTAGGATTCAAAAAAATTGCCCAGTCGGAAAACGTTGTCTTGATGGAAAATGATCTGATGGGCATCGAGGCATTTCTGAAAAAACTCTCTCGGCATAAGAAATCCGGCCACATTGGAAGCATTGTAATGAACTGCAATCCATTTACGAATGGTCACCAGTATTTGATAGAAACAGCCTCAATGGCTTGTGACTGGGTGCATCTTTTTATTCTGATGGAGGAAAAATCAACATTCCCCAACGACGTTAGAGTAGCCTTGGTTCAAAAGGGGATTGAGCATTTAGACAATGTCATTCTCCATAAAGTTTCTGATTATATTATTTCAGCTGCCACATTTCCATCCTATTTTCTGAAAAGTGACGATGCGCTTACGAGAGAGCATGTGCAGTTGGATCTCAACATATTTGGTGAAAAAATCGCAAAAGCACTTGAAATAAATTGTCGGTTTGTAGGAGATGAACCCCTTAATAAGACGACGGCAATATATAACAAAATCATGATGCGTCAGTTGCCTAAAGCAGGCATTGATGTCATTGAAGTTCCACGCAAGGAAGATAGACTCGGGCCTATAAGCGCTTCGACGGTCAGAAAACTAATTAATATAGAGGATTATGGACGTATGAGTCAACTGGTTCCAAAATCAACATATGATTATTTACTGTCGGATGCAGCGAAGCCAGTTATAGAAAAGATTAAGAATACTTATAGTCAGGAAAATTTGGTTTAGGAGGAAATATGGTAATTAAGCAAAATGCGATGGCAGGGACATTAGAATCGAGCGATATTCAAATAAGTCTTGCTCAGAATGATCATGAAGAGAATCAAATTATTTTAGAAAGTCCAGTGAAACATCTCTTCGGCGAAGAAATAGAAAAGGTGATTCGATCCATACTGGCAAAACATAGTATCACTGGAGTTCGTGTTAAAGCGATAGACAAAGGTGCTCTAAACTGTACGATTGTTGCCAGAATGCAAGCGGTCATCTATAGAGCAACAGAAGAAGAGATTAAATGGGAGCTGGAATAGATGGAAAGATTACGCAGAACAATGATGTACGTTCCGGGAAATAATCCGGCAATGTTGGCAGATGCAACCATATATGGGGCAGACTCAATTATGTTTGATTTAGAGGATTCAGTCGCATTATCCGAAAAAGATGCCGCAAGGTGGCTCGTATATGAAATGGTGAAAAACAGTGACTTCGACAACGCTGAAATAGTTGTTAGAATCAATGGCTTAGACACACCATTTGGCCATAAGGATATAGACGCAATGGTAAGGGCTGGTGTAGATGTCATCAGACTCCCCAAGACAGATTCAGCAGAAGATATTCATGCTGTAGAAAGGCTTATTGAAGCAGTAGAGACCACCATTGGTAGAGAAATAGGTAGTACAAAAATGATGGCGGCAATAGAAAGTCCTATGGGTATCATTAATGCCTATGCTATAGCGTCGGCATCACAGCGATTGATTGGAATTGCAATAGGGGCTGAAGATTACGTAACCAGTATGAAAACCAAGCGGTCACCTGGGGGCGTAGAATTAATGACAGCGAGAAGTCAGTTGGTCATTGCAGCAAGAGCAGCTGGTATAGCGGCTCTTGATACGGTCTATTCAGATGTTGAGAATGATGAAGGCTTTTTAGAGGAAGTAGAGCTGATCAAACAGCTTGGATTTGATGGTAAATCTGTCATTAATCCAAGACAAATTGGAATTGTCCATGAGGCGTTTCATCCCAGTGATGTGGAAATCAATGAAGCAAAACAGATTATGCTGGCTATTGAAGAGGCCAATGAAAAAGGATCAGGCGTTATTTCACTTAACGGAAAAATGATTGATAAACCAATAGTAGAGCGGGCAGAGCGCGTATTGGAACTTGCAGGGTTTGGTGGAGGTCAACATGTATAGAAGGACATATGAAGAGGAATTTACGATAATTCCTGAAGGTAATAGAAAAGCACCTGTCATTAGGGCGGTGAAACCAAGCGACGAAAAATTAACTGCAACAATAAGAGAAGCTATAGAAAAATCTGGCCTAAAAGATGACATGACGATTTCGTTTCATCATCACTTTAGAAGTGGAGATTTTATTTTAAACGATGTGATGGCTGTTATTGCAGATATGGGCTTTAGGGGATTAAAACTCGCATCAAGTTCATTATCAGCCATCCACTTCCCCCTCATTGACTTGATTAAAAAGGGTGTGGTTACAGAAATTCATACCAGTGGTTTAAGAGGGGATTTGGCTACTGAGATTTCAGGTGGCCTTATGGATAAACCAGTGATTATTCGGTCTCACGGTGGGCGTGCTAGGGCAGTTGAAGCCGGAGATATAGCCATAGATGTTGCTTTTCTAGGTGTGCCGTGTACAGATTCTTATGGAAATGCCAATGGACAATCCGGTAAAGCCATATGTGGGTCTCTTGGCTATGCAAAGGTAGATGCGGAATACGCAAACCATGTCATCTTGATAACAGATCACTTGGTGCCCTATCCGAATATGCCGGCAAGTATCAATCAAAAATTTGTTGACCAAGTAGTGGTCGTTGATCGTATTGGAGATCCAAGTAAAATTGCGTCTGGGGCAACACGGTTTACAAAAAACCCAAAAGAGTTGATGATTGCGAGAAATGCAAGTGACATTATAACAAAGTCACCATACTTTAAAGACGGATTTTCATTCCAAACCGGTTCTGGTGGATCCTCACTAGCGGTTACAAGGTTTCTTAAAGAGGCTATGATCAAGGCAGGTATTAAAGCGAGTTTTGCACTTGGCGGTATAACGAATCCTATGGTTGCTCTTCATGAGGAAGGACTTATTGAACAGTTGTTTGACGTTCAAAGTTTTGATCTTGATGCAGCGGTTTCTATAAAGGACAATATAAAGCACCATGAAATTGATGCGTCTCTGTATGCGAATCCTCATAACAAAGGGTGTATGACCAATCAATTGAATGTCGTCATATTAAGTGCTCTTGAAATTGACACCGACTTCAATGTCAATGTAATAACAGGCTCAGATGGTAAGTTTATGGGGGCTTCAGGTGGTCACTGTGACACAGCGGCATGTGCGGATCTAACAATTATTGTTGCCCCTTTAATTAGGGGAAGGATACCAAGTGTTGTTAAAAAAGTGGACGCGATTATAACACCTGGATCAAGTGTAGATGTGCTTGTGACAGAAAGAGGCATTGCGATTAATCCTTTGCGTGAGGATTTGATGGCCTTGTACAAGGAGTCTTCTTTGAACATAGTGCCAATCGAAACCCTTGAGGAAATTGCAAGTGGAATTGTAGGACCTAAGAAAGAAATTCAGCATACGGATAAAGTTGTAGGTATCGTTGAGTATAGGGATGGCAGTATTATCGATGTCATTAAGGAAGTGAAGTAATGCACCATTGTACCATTGTTGAAATCTTAGAAGCTCGGGAAAGACGACAAAAGGAAAGACGTCAAGCGGTTGCTATTTATGGTGGAACGGCTGTCAGTGTCCAACTCAATATTCCTGGGCAAGTAAAAGACTCAAAAGCTTATCGAAATGTTCTATTAGTTGCTGTAGAGGCGATTAATCATCTAGTTGGAAAGCGGAATGTCCTTGCATTAAAAGAAAGTGTTCAGTTTTATAAGACTGGACCTGAAGCCCTCTTCATTTTTGATGTAACGGCCCTGAAGTTAAAAAAACTGATGGTTACAATTGAGGAACAGCACCCACTAGGACGTTTATTCGATATAGATGTTTATGATGAGAAAGATGCACCCATATCGAGGAAACTGTTGACACATGAGGAACGAAAATGTTTTGTATGTAGGGACACAGCCAAAGTATGCGGTCGATCTAGACGTCATGACTTATCGGTTGTAATTAAACGCATCAATCAAATGATTACAACCTATGAAGGTAAAAAATAAGGGGGATCATAATGAAAAAGAATTTATTGTTGGTACTTGCACTTGTATTGGTTGTAGGTATGGTATTCACAGGGTGTTCAGGTAAAGAAGCAACTGCTGGAGATGGCGGAGAAGCATCATATCCGAACGGGAATTTAGACTTTATTGCACCAGGTGGCGCAGGCGGTGGTTGGGACCTAACAATCAGAACGACTGCAAAGGTATTAGCGGATACTGGTTTAGTTGAAAATCCAATGCCTATTACGAATAAGCCAGGTGCTGGTGGCGGTGTAACTTTATCTTACTTACAAACAGTTGATGGTGATGATAAGACAGTTGTCGTATATTCACCACCGCTACTACTGATTAACTTAAACGGATCATCAGAATTTAGTTACAAAGATACAACACCACTTGCAAGATTGATTGCAGATTACGGTGCATTTGTTGTAACAGAGGGTTCTAAGTATCAATCTATCAATGAAGTAATGGAAGCACTAAAAAATGATCCTAAAAGCGTAAAGATTGGTGGAAACTCGTCAGCTGGTTCTATGGACCATATCCAATTTCTAATGATGGCAAAAGCGGCAGGTGTTGAAAAGCTGAATGAAATTGATTACATCAGTTTCCAAGATGGCGGTGCAACTGCTCAAATCCTTGGTGGTCACGTTGACTTGTTATCGACCGGACTAGGTGATGTTGAGGCCCTTGTAGCGAGTGGCGATTTAAGAGTATTAGCTCATACTGCTGATCATAGAGTTGGCGAAGGCGTATTGGCTGAAATTCCAACTTGTATTGAAGAGGGTATTGATGGCACATTCGTTAACTGGAGAGGTATTTTCGGACCGCCGAATATGCCAGAATATGCAGTTAAGTACTGGTCGGATAAATTAGGTGAGATGGTAGAAACACCTGAGTGGGATGCTGCATGTACTAAGAATGGTTGGGACAAGTTATACCTTAACAGCGAAGAGTTCGGCACATTCCTAGATGAAGTGAATGGCGAATACGAAGCGATTCTAAAAGACATTGGAATGATTAAGTAAGAGCAATAAGCAAAAATTAAGGGGGATCTAGGAGCTGATGCTCCTGGATTTCCTAAATGAATGGAGAAAACATGAAGAAAGAAAAAATTAATTTTGATGGATTAACAGCAATCATCGTTATGGTTTTAGGGATCGCTTATCTGTTGATGAGTTTATCGCTACCCAAAGCAAGTATTGGGAATGCAATGGATCCAATATATTTTCCTCTTGGATTGGCAATCATGCTTATTGTCATCGGTGTTTTATTGTTTGTAAAAAGTGATAAGCGTCAAATTCCAAAAGTCTTTGAGGCGATGCAGCATCGATCTGCAAAAGACAAAGAAGTATCAAGAATGGTTACAATAACATGTGTTGTCGCTGTTGTATACGGACTTATATTTGAACACGTCGGATTTATTCTGGCAACATTCTTTTTTATGATCAGTATTTTATTCTTAACAAATGGCAAAAAGATTCTTGTCAACACATTGGTTGCAAGTATTTTTAGTGTAGGTATATTTGCCTTATTTAATTATGCATTAGGAATTCCGTTACCGGGATTGCCATTTTTATAAACGTGGAGGTTATAAATGATTGAAATATTACAGAATTTAATGAGCGGTTTTTTAATCGCCCTTCAACCTTATCATCTGTTTTTAGTGGCCTTTGGCGGTATTCTTGGAACGATTGTAGGGATGTTACCGGGACTTGGACCAGCAACTGGTGTTGCTGTGCTTATTCCAATAACGTTTACCATGGGGCCTACAGCGGCGATGATCACAATGACGGGTATCTACTACGGTGCCATGTTTGGTGGATCAAGAAGTTCGATTCTTATCAACACGCCTGGTGATGGTGCGGCGTTAGCGGCAACATTTGATGGCTATCCCATGGCCATGAAAGGAAAAGCGGAGTCGGCTCTGGCCATATCTGCGATTGCTTCTTTTATTGGTGGGACAATTGCCGCGGTATTATTGGTATTGTTAGCAACACCGGTTTCGAGATTTGCCTTGAAATTTGGACCGGCTGAATACTTTTTATTGATGGTGGCAGCCCTTTCTATGACGGCTTCCATGTCCAAAGGAAATCAGCTGAAAGGCTTTGTATCGTTGATTGTCGGATTAATGATTGCTACAATTGGTATAGATGCACAGTCAGGTGTCAAAAGATTTACCTTCGATATTTTAGAATTACAGACAGGAATTGATTTTCTTATAGTAATTATTGGTATATATGCATTAGGAGAGGTATTTAAAAGTTTTAGAAGTATTGCAGATGGCACAAAAAAAGCACAAAACAAGTTTGGTCGTATTTGGATTTCTAAAGAAGATTGGCAGCGGTCCAAATGGCCTATTTTAAGAAGTGCCCCTCTTGGATTTATCATCGGTGCTTTACCAGGTGCAGGTGGTACCATGGCGTCACTGATGTCTTACAATAACGAAAAACAGATTTCAAAACACCCTGAGGAGTTTGGTGAAGGCGCAATCGAAGGTCTTGCTGCACCAGAGTCGGCAAATAATGCGGCTTCTGTCGGTGCACTAATCCCGATGTTGACATTGGGAATCCCTGGGTCAGGAACGACAGCAGTAATGATGGGTGCGCTGCTTATGTTGGGCATTCAACCGGGTCCTCTATTATTCACACAGCATCCTGACATTGCTTGGCCGCTAATTGCCAGTATGTTTATCGGAAATATCATTTTGGCTATTGTAAATATTCCTCTTGCAGGATTACTTGTTCGCGTACTTGCGATTCCAGCAAAGGTCTTGTATCCAATTGTACTCGGACTATCATTTGTTGGTGTTTACGCAATTGCAGGGAGTGTAGTCGATTTCTACTTGCTTGTGATTTTCGGACTCGCTGGCTTCGTGATGAAAAAAGTTAATATTCCTACGGCGCCGATGATTTTGGCAGTTATTGTAGGGAATACGATGGAACAATCATTCCGTCAGGCAATCCGTATATCGGATGGAGAGTTAGGTATCTTTGTAGGATCAACGTTAGCACTTTCATTAATAGGCATTACTATTCTTTCTATAGGTTTCCCGATACTTAAGGAAAGACTATCCCTAAGAAAAGAAAAAAGTGCAACTGAGGCTGCATAAAATATTGCGATTTAAGACTAGTTTATACTAGTCTTATTGGCATTTGTGAAAGGAACAAATATGAACTCAAAAAATTTGAAATTATATCAAAGGATCCATAAATCCTATCGTGGCATTGTCTTTATAATAGTATTTGTGATTATCTTTGTTGTTTTTGCAACGGTCACTAACTATATCGCTTTTAGAGACCAATTAATTGAAAAAGAACAAGAACAACTAATGGCGATTGCACAGTCGACGGCCCAACATCTTGAAGATTTTATGAATGACAAGATAACAGATGCCAGTGTTCTTGAGCAAATAATCATTGATGATTATGAAGCGGATCAGGAGGGGGAGGATTTTGTAACCCTTATTGGTCGTGCACTGGATAACTACTTAAAAATACAAAAGGGAGAAGTGTATCAACTGCAGTACTATGAGGTAGGCGGCCAACTGCTGTTTGATACGATAGCCATCGATCCCATTGAAAAAAGGTATGCATCGACACCTATGTTGAACATCGATACACTACAAGCATCAAAACTGTATGTCGGGTCCATATATGAGTTGGCAGCGGGTGATCTGGCTATTGATATCATCGATACGGTCTATATAGAAGATGCCCTTGTTGGCTACCTTCGCATGACCATTAAAATTGATGATTTATACCACCTTAGAGTGGCGGACATAAAAATTGGTGAAAAAGGCTATGCCTCTGTTAAAGATTCGAGGGGTGTGCTGATCATGCATCCCAATGACAATGATATTGGCGAAGAAGTGATGAGTGCCAGAAAAGAAAAACTGCCCAGTCAAGACTGGTCTGAATTGGAAGCCTTGGTAGAAGAACAGTTGAAAGGCGTTGCCGGTACAGGGATTTATCATTCTTACTGGTATTATGATGATGAATATAAGCGTATCAAGAAGTTTACAGCATTTGCGCCAGCCCATATAGACGGTGATTTTTGGGTTGTAACTGTTCCTAAGGATTATAATGAACTGAGCCAAATTGCCAGTAATTATTTTTATACCAATTTTGTATTGGCAGGCTTCATTCCACTGCTACTTGGCGTTTTACTCGTCTATATATTGAATTTGAAAAAAAACCTTGCTTACTTGGAGAACGAGCAAAAGTATATTGAAGAAGTAGAACTGCTGAATCATGAGCTGGAAAAAGATATTGCAGAGCGAAAAATACTGGAACGTGCCCTTCTCGCCAGTAAAGAACGCTTTAAACAGTTGTTCAATGCAGGCAGCGATTTGATTTTTGTCCTGAATCTGAGCAATGATGATCAGCGGTATGAAATCAGCCGCGTCAACGACATCGCTTGTAAACGCCTTGGATTAGAGAGAAAAGAAATTGTAGGATTGGATTTTAGAACTATTGTGACTAATATTTCTGAAGAAGCGCTGGAAAACTTTATAGCCCAGGTGGATAATGGTGAAGAAAACATTTATGAGACTGAGTTGAACATGAAGGATGGTCAGATAGTCCCTGTGGAAATTGCAGCCCAGATATTTAGCCTAGAAGGACAAACCATGATGATGCTCATGACCAGGGATATTTCCAAGAAAAAACAAGAAGAAGCCCAACTGGAAAAAAATCGCGCTTTATTGATTTATAAATTTAGACTGGTCGCCATGGGTGAAATGATCGCCAACATCGCCCACCAGTGGCGACAGCCTTTGGGGCGATTAAGTTTGATGATTTCAAACCTGCAAGATGCCTTTATCCATCAAGATCTAGATGATGCCTATTTTGAAGAAGTTGTGCAGAATAGTCAGTACATCATCCAAGAGATGTCGGCGGTGATAGATGAGTTTAGATATTTTTTCAATCCAATAAATGAAAAGTCTTCCTTCAATCCAGAAGAACAAATTAGAACCTCGTTAGAAATGGTGAAGGATCGTATTCAAATCGATGAAGTGGCTGTTGACATCGTTAATACAGCGGGAATAGATATTTATGGCTATCCAAATCAGTTTTCTCAGGTGATTCTAAATATTATCAATAATTCCATAGATGCCTTACATGGCATGACTGACAAAGAACGTCAGATAAAAATCCATATAGATCTTATGTTGCCAAATAGCATCAGGATTGCCATTCGAAACAACGGTGAATTATTACCAGAAGGATTTGAAACAAAGGTTTTTGATCCTTATTTTTCAACAAAAAGAGATGAAGACGGTACAGGTATTGGACTTTATATGACGAGAATGATTATTGAAACAAATTTTAACGGTACAATTAGCATGAGAAATATTAATGAATTCGTAATGACAGAAATCGTCATTCCATTAGAAGAGGTGAATGATCATGGAGAGTAAATTGCTTAAGAAAGTCAAGTTGTTATTTATTGAAGACGACGATGTACAGAGAAAAGAATTGAGCCTATTCTTGAAACGTCGTGTGGACAAGGTTTATGTCGCTGAAAATGGTGAGGAGGGACTTGAAAAATATAAGGCGATGAAACCAGACATCATTATTACAGACCTTAGAATGCCTAAAATGGATGGTCTTGAATTTGTGAAGCGGATACGGGAAACAAATCGACTGATTCCAATCATCATTATCACAGCCATGAATGATAAAGAAACAATTCTCAAAAGCGTAGAAATTGGCATTACCAATTACATTGTTAAACCTGTAAATACAACAGAACTCATTAATGTATTAGAAGCATCGGTAAAAACCTTGTTGGAAATCCATAGTGACGAATTTGAAACCATTGTCGAAAAGGACAAACTGAACAATCTTAAAAATGAGTTTACAAAATACGTCAAAGGGGAAACCGGCAAAGGGCCTATTGATATCAGGGTAGCCATGAGCTATAACGAAAGTACGATTACCTTGATTGATTGTTTCACCATTTATGAGCGGGCATTACTGATAAATAGCAACAACATCCCTCTTGTGGATCATAACAGGAACATATTCTTTAGAGACAGAAGTGTTGCGATAGAAGCGCTTTTGAAAAATAACCTGGGTTTGTCTCTAGAACTGGTGAATGTGAAATCCGATGCAATCAACGATGAAATATCACTGACCTTTAAGTTGCATTGATCTATGCCAGCGTTGCTATCAATCGGTAAGTAATGTTATGATAGACGTATTACGTGACGATTGAGAGGGTACAATCAGTGATCAATACAAATAAAATTATGGCCATTGAAGCATTTGGTCAATTAACAAGCAAGACAATTGAACGCCTGTCTGATATAGCAACATCAGTTACTCTTAAAAAAGGGGAGACTCTTTTTTGGGAAAAAGAACAGGTGGATGCTGTCTATGCCGTCACCAACGGAAAGGTGGCCATCTTAAGGTATAGCGGCAACGGTCAGAAACGTATTTTCTTTATATTGAACAGTGGAGCTCTTATTAATGAAGTTGTTTTTGATAACTTACCGGTGTCGGTTGTAGCAGAAGCCTTTGAGACAACTGAAGTTTTAAGGTTTCCCAAAGAGGAACTGACAGCTATTATGAAAGATGACTTTCAACTGACGACCAATATCATGTGTTCCATGGGGAAGAAGCAACGACGCCTCTATCGTCAGTTAAAGAATACAGTGCCAATTAAAATTGATAAAAAGTTAGCAGCCAAGTTATGGAAACTCTCAAAGGATTATGGTGTAGCAGAGGGAGAGTGGCAACGCATTGATCTTAAAATAACCGTAACCAGCTTGTCTCATTTAATGGGCAGTCCAAGAGAAACCATCTCTCGTGCCCTTAAAACCCTTATTGAAGAAGGTATAGTCAAGTGGCAAGACAAACAGCTGCTCGTCCGTGAAGAAGAAATTCTTAACTATTACCGAGGCGATTAGCAATGTACAACTGACAAAAGATAAATAAAAAAATAACGAAATTTTAAAGATATGTGATAATTGTCACATATTTTTTTTTTGCCTGGCCATATACTTATCCCATGAACTTATTAAATTTTTAACAATAAGGATTGAATTTTAGGAGCGTTAGGGAGGCTATTACATGTTTAAAGACACACTTACGGCACTTGGGAATGCAGCTGCAGCAAAGGCTGGAATGGTAAACAAAAGCAAAGGGCGTTATTTGACAGCATCAGCACTAGCTGGATTTTATGTCGGATTAGGGATTATTTTAATTATGACAATTGGTGGTATCTTATCATCAGCAGGGTCACCATTCACTAAAATCGTTATGGGGGCATCATTTGGTGTAGCACTGAGTTTAGTGGTTATGGCAGGATCTGAATTATTTACAGGAAACAATCTTATTATGACAGCAGGTGCTTTAGATGGTCGCGTATCATGGGCGGATGCTATAAAGGTTTGGATATACAGTTATATTGGGAACTTTGCTGGATCAGCAATCGTTGGCGCTATTTTTGTAATGACGGGTTCAGCAAGTGGAAAAACAGCAGAATTTATCTTGAAGGTGAGTGCGGCAAAAATGAGCGATGCATTTATGCCACTAGTGGCTAAAGGCATTATGTGTAACATTCTTGTTTGTTTAGCCGTATTATGTGCCATTAAAATGAAGAGTGAATCAGGAAAGCTTATTATGATATTCTGGTGTCTATTTGCCTTTATTACTTCAGGATTTGAGCACAGCATTGCCAATATGACTATTTTCTCTATTGGATTATTTATACCACATCCTGAAACTGTTTCGGTAGCAGGTATGTTTGCGAATCTTATTCCTGTAACGATCGGTAACTTTATTGGCGGGTCTATCGTTCTCGGTGGAAGCTATTTCTACTTAGGTAGCGAAAAATAAAAGGGGGAACTATTCACATGAAATTGAGGGTAAACAATACAGAAATCAACCGTGTATTTGAACAATTAAGTGACGAGTACCGAATTATTGCACCTGTTATGAAGCCATTACGTGGGACAATGTCTGATACGGATGCCATAAGATATGAAGAAGTGACGACAATCGAAGAAATTGAATTTAAAGACAAAGCGCAGTTTTCTGCAAAAGAAGTGATGCAACCTATCACACAAGTTTTGTTCTATTTCACAGAAGATGAGTACAAGATGCCTGCCGCAGATCAGAAGAAAATTTTACTGTTCGTACGAGCATGTGATATTCATGCCTTGGATCGTTTTGATCAAATATATTTAGATAATGGTCCAGTGGACCCTTACTATAAACAAATTAGAGACAGAGTAAAAATTGCACTGATTGGGTGTGAACAATCCTATAGAAATTGTTTCTGCGTATCGATGGGCACTAATAAAGCAGATACTTATGCAATGGGAATTCAACCAACTGCTGATGGAGCAAACTTAGAGATAGTTGAAGCGGATTTAGTAGATGCTTTTTCTAAAGCAGGGAATACTGAATCAATTGAATTTGAAGTGCCATTTGTAAGAGAAAATGCAACAAAAGTGACCGTGCCGGAAAATATTGATGGTCAAGGTGTTGCAGAACTTGATATCTGGAGAGAATATGACTCGAGGTGTGTGGCATGTGGTAAATGTAATTTTGTTTGCCCGACTTGTACCTGTTTTGGTATGCAAGATATTTTCTATAAAGATAATGAAAATACAGGAGAAAGACGTCGTGTTTGGACATCGTGTCATGTAGATGGCTATACGGATATGGCCGGTGGCCATGGTTTCAGAAAGAAGCATGGCGACAGAATGCGTTTCAAAACCCTTCATAAGGTGCATGATTACAACAAGAGGTTTAATAAACATATGTGTGTAGGGTGTGGTCGTTGCGATGACGCATGTCCATCATACATTTCATTCTCATCATGTGTTAACAAGTTATCTGATTTAGAAAAGGGGGAGAAATAATGTCGAACGCTTACATGCCATTTGGTTCTGAGATATTAGAAATCATTCAGCACACGGACATCGAGTATACTTTCAGGATGGCTTACCAAGGCGAGATGGTGCCAGGCCAATTCTTTGAAGTATCAATCCCTAAATATGGCGAATGCCCAATATCAGTATCCGGTATTGGAGAAAATTACATTGACTTGACGATTCGTCGAGTGGGTAAAGTAACAGATGAGCTACACAATTTCAAAGTGGGACAGAAGTTTTTCATGAGAGGCCCTTATGGCAATGGCTTTGAAATGAAACATTATGAAAATAAGGAAGTCATCATCACGGCTGGTGGTAGTGGTCTTGCACCAGTTAAAGGGATCATTGATGAAATTCATAGAGATAGAAGTAGGGTAAAAGATTTTCACTTGCTTGTAGGATTTAAATCACCGGAAGATGTTCTGTTCAAAGCGGATCTGGCCGCTTGGAAAGAGGCTGGACTTGGACAAACGCTTACTGTTGATGGTGCAGAGGATGGGTATGAAGGTCCTGTTGGTCTTGTCACAAAATATGTACCGGATCTTAAGATAGACAACATGTACAATGTAGAAGTTGTTATTGTCGGACCACCGATGATGATGAAATTTACCGTTCAAGAATATATCAAACGTGGTGTACCGGAAAATCAAATTTGGGTTTCTTACGAGCGTAAAATGCACTGTGGTTTAGGGAAGTGCGGTGGCTGCAAAATGGATGATACCTATATCTGTTTAGATGGTCCTGTATTTAACTACGTTGACGCAAAGAAACTGTTTGATTAGGAGGTCGCTATGGATATTAATACAAAAAAACTAACGAAAAATGCCTACCGTGTCACAAAGGAACGTTATAAAACAGCCCTTCGTGTACGCGTACCGGGTGGAAGAATAGAAGCAAAACACTTATTGGTTTTACAAGAAATTGCTGACAAATACGGTATTGGTGACCTGCATTTAACAACACGTCAAGGCTTTGAAATTCCAGGTATCGATATGGATAAGGTAGACGAAGTCAATAAACTGATTCAACCAGTGATAGAAGGTCTTGAAATCAATCAAGTAGACCCGGGGACAGGGTATCCGGCAGCAGGGACAAGAAATGTCGCAGCCTGCATTGGTAACAGAGTCTGTCCTAAGGCCCAATATGAAACAAGCGGTTTCGCTAAGCGTATAGAAGATGCAATTTTTCCAAATAATTTACATGTGAAGATTGCACTGACAGGCTGTCCAAATGATTGTATCAAAGCAAGAATGCATGATTTTGGTATTATCGGTATGACCTTACCGGAATATGATAAGCAAAAGTGTGTCTCGTGTGATCGCTGTGTTAAGAAGTGTAGTTCGCTGTCAACAGAAGCATTAAAGATGGAAAACTACAAGATTGAAAGAGATCATTCAAAGTGTATTGGTTGTGGCGAATGTGTACTGAACTGTCCAACAGGTGCATGGACAAGAAATGAAAAGAAATACTACCGTCTGTCGATTATGGGTAGAACAGGGAAGAAAAACCCAAGACTTGCTGAGGACTTTATTGTGTGGGCAGATGAAGACAGCATCCTAAAAATCATCCTAAACACTTATGAGTATGTTGAAGAATATATTGATAGAAGTCTACCGAAAGAGCATATTGGTTACATCGTTGATAGAACAGGTTTCATGGAGTTTAAGAAGTGGGCTTTAAGAGGAGTGGAACTACCTGAAATAGCACAAGTCGCAAATAATGTGTATTGGTCGGGCGTACGTTACCCAAATACAGTCAGATAAGGTAAGTTCTAAAATATCAACACTAGCGCAAGATAAACAAATAAGCGCATATAACGATAAAAGCCACCGATGTTGGAAAACACTGTCCAATATCGGTGGCTTTTTATAGAACGATGTTCTAAAAAAATAACAAAACAAGTCAAACTCTGATATAATAATACTTGTAAGCGTATTAAGACATATTAAGGAGAAAAATATGAGCGAAGAAAATATAAGGCACATTATTAGACCTGTTAATTATAAGTGGGTGGTAACGAGTGTTGTCGCATTGTTAACGTGGCAAACGTACAAAGTAGTAGATATATTATTATCAGCAGGTCAAGGCAAAAGCACTCAATTTTTTGTGTATTTATTAGTGCTGGGACTTGCATTTGCATTGAAGGAATCTGCATTCAAACCTATTCGTCTAACGAATCACTACTGTGTTGTCAAAACGGTGATGGCCAAGGAAACCATCACTTATACGGATGTGAAACATATGGAATTAGTGACCAGAAAGAGAGAACGTAGGACAAGCTTTGATTTGAAAATAACGAGGGAAACGCCAGTATTTATCAAGGACATCGGGGTGTATCATAAGAAGGATATGGAATCATTGATTCAGACAATAGGCGGTGGTAGTTCGATGTCAGCAACAGATGTAGATGCCCTTATTGTGAGTCTTTATAAAGTGCGGTTTGCAAAACGATAGAAGAATATCGCTGGCTACACATTTGCGACTACTCGAAACTTTGTGTTAAAATAACTAGAGCATATTAATGGGAAAAGGAGGCGCCATGGTATTTTCATTAGAGAAATGAGTGAGTTATGTCACAGAATCTGCGATGAAAAAAATCACAGATGCCTTTGGTCAAAGGTTACAAGAAAGCGGTGTTACAAGAATACAGTGGATTGCACTTTATTATTTGGGCGAAGACAAGAAACTATCCCAAAGAGACTTGGGACAGTTGATGAATGTTAAGGATTCTAGTGTTGGACGTCTAATGGATAGAATGACACGTGATGGCCTAGTTGAACGGGTGCCATCAGAAAAAGATCGTCGGGTACATAATATTCAACTCACTGAAAAGGGTAGGATTTATCGGGAGGAATTGATGCCTCTTGGTCAAAAATTTAATGACGCCTTGATTAAAAACATATCTATCGAAGACTTACTTACTTTTGATAGAGTGCTTAGGCAAATGGTTGTAAACGTTGAAAATAGTGATGTGTAGAAAATCTCTGAGGGAATCCTCAGAGATTTTTTTAAGTTTTTATATTAATTTCTCCAATAATGTTTGATTTTTAACAATTTACTTGCTATACTTAACATTGTCATGGCAAGCAAATAAAAAAATGGAGGATTCAAATGAGTTATAACGTAAGAGAAATGTTAAATGGTTTTGTTGGCGGTCTTGAAGGCCTTGCAGCAACGAATGAAGAGCATGTAAATGCATTTATGGGTATGTTAGGTGCTTCGTATGAGCCTAAGTTATTAGATCTTAAAACTAAGGAATTAATGAGTGTGGCGATTGGCGTTTATAACAGATGTGAGTACTGTATTGTTTATCATTGCTACAAAGCGTTAGAGTCAGGTGCTTCAAGAGGTGAAGTTATGGAATCTGCAATGCTAGCAGTTGCATTTGGTGGTGGACCTACTATGGCTTACTCAGTAACGTTGTTGAACGCATGTCTTGAAGAGTTTGAACAAGACTTTAACTAATAATATAAACTGAATATAGAATCGGTATAACTGGAGGATGGCGGACAATTATGTCCGCTTTTTTTGTGTAACAAAGGAATATTTTGAGGGTATGTTAGGAGAGCAAAATGAATTATAAATTAGAAATAGAAAAATTAGTAGGCCATGACAAAGAAAGTCAAGTCGGTAAATTACATATAGGAGTAGGCGATAAAATTGTCGTAGGTGACGAAGTATGCACCTTAGAATCTGGCAAAGGAACGGCGGTTATTGAATCAAAAGCATCAGGTACGATTTTGGAAGTACTTGTTGCTGAAGGCGATACAGTAAAAAAAGGATCGGTAGTAGCCATAATGGATGCTGATGAATCAAGCATCAAAGCTGGATCGACATCTGATAAAAAAGAAAAAGGGACAAAAAAGGGATATTCTTTTGGCTTGGCAAAACCTAAGAAAGAAACCATAGAAACTGAAGTGCTTATTATAGGTGGCGGACCAGGTGGTTATGTAGCAGCTTTACACGGAGCCAAACTAGGTAAGAAAGTGACACTTATAGAAAAAGAGGCACTAGGAGGCACATGCTTAAATTGGGGCTGCATTCCAACGAAAGCCCTTGCACATACGGCACACGTACTAGAGAATATTCAAGAAGCGCACCTATTGGGCATAGAAACAAAAGGGGCTCAGTTGAATATGGGCGCGGCGATTAACAGAAAAAATCAAGTTGTAGAAACCTTAACTGGTGGCATCGCATATTTGCTAGAGAATGCTGGTGTTAGAGTGATCGAGGGCGAAGCGATAGCTGTGGATGCCCATACGATAACTGTTAACAACAAAAAAACGGATGCAACCATTAAAGCGGATCATATCATCATTGCGACTGGTGCTTCACCGACGCGTTTGCCAATTGATGGCGCTGACCATGAAGGTGTTGTTACCAGCAGAGAACTTCTGGATATAGAAACTGTGCCTGAACGCTTGGTTGTTATTGGTGGTGGCGTTATAGGGATGGAGTTTGCATTTATCATGAATGCTTTTGGTGCGAAAGTCACGGTTATAGAGTTCCAGGATCAATTGCTGTCGGTATTAGACCAAGACGTTATTGATGTCATAGTAGAAGAGGCGACTGAGAAGGGTATAGAGATTAGAACGGGATCTGCTGTTCAAGAGATTATTGAATCAGACGATAAACAGTTGATTGTACGTTATGAAACAGATGGTAAATCCCACTATACAACAGGCGATTTGGTTTTGATGGCGACTGGAAGAAAAGCCAACACGGCAGCAATTGACCTAGATGTATTGGGAGTAGCTTTAAACGAACGATCAAATGGTATAGAGGTTTCCCAAACGCTTCAAACAAGTGTTGAACACATATATGCCATTGGGGATGTGACAAACAAGATCCAGTTGGCGCATGTAGCGTCTCATCAAGGGATTGTAGCAATGGATAACATTGCTGGAAAAACAGCGATCATGCATTATGATACTGTTCCAAGTGCTATTTTTACGACTCCTGAGATAGGATCAGTCGGTGTGACTGAGCAAGAAGCCAAAGCTGCTGGCATACCATATAAAACAAGTATCTTTTCTTTTGCAGGTAATGGAAAGGCTCTTGCAATGGATGCGCCAAAAGGATTTGTGAAATTGATTGCTGATGAAACAACGGATTGTATCATCGGTGGATCGGTTGTTGGAATTCATGGAACAGATATGTTGCCAGCCATTGTCCACCTAATGCAACACAATATTAAAGTAGAAGAGGCAATGCATACGATTTACGCACATCCAACGGCAGCTGAAGGCATTCACGAGGCAATACTAGGACTGAAAGGGCTTATGTTACATGGTTAGAATAATACAATCGACTTCAGACGATCCAGTTTATAACTTGGCCTATGAGGCATATTTAACTGAAACTGTTACAGCTGATCAACCGGTACTTTTTCTTTGGCAAAATAAAGACACCATAGTGGTTGGACGTCATCAAAACCCATGGAAGGAGTGTCTGGTCAATAAATTCATTGGTGATGGCGGTCAAGTTATTAGACGTTTATCCGGTGGTGGTACAGTATATCATGATGAGGGCAATTTGAATTTTTCGATTATCGATCATCAATCAACATACAGTGTCGAAAAAAACATAGCAATGTTGAAAAAAGCAATGGCCAGCCTTGGATTTGAAGTCACGTATTCCGGTAAAAATGACTTAACCATCAGTGGCAGGAAGTTTTCTGGACATGCCTTTTTCAAACGTGGTGAGGGGTGTTGTCATCATGGGGCTATTTTAGTAGACACAAACCTGACAACACTCAGTCATTATCTAACGCCGTCGAAGTTGAAAATTCAAACAAAAAGTATTGATTCTGTCAGAGCTCGAGTAACGAATTTATCTGACTTAGATACTGGGGTTACTGTGGACAAAGTATCCCATGCAATTGGACATCATTTTTCGGCAACTGAGACGTCAAACATTGTATTGGTGGATCATGAAGTAATCAAAAGGGATGCACCAGCCTGGGTAGAACATTTTAGTGGATGGGATTGGACATATGCTGAAAGTCCTCCCTTTGACATAAGCCTTGAAGCGCGTTACAGCTGGGGCACAATAGAAGTGGGAATGACTGTTTCCAATAAAGTCATCAATGCTATCACTATCCATACCGACAGTAATGACAGTGACCTGTTCACATCGGTTATTCACACTCTTGAAGGGTGTGGATTTAATAAAGACGCAATTGACGCAGCTATAGATAGCGCGTGTGCCGATAGCCCAATTGGGCCTGATTTGAAACAACTAATGGAATCTCTTGTTTAAATATAACGCTCATCTTAATTGATGGGCGTTTTTTGTGTTGGGTGTGGATGATAAATCCATTCTTTTTTCCGTTCGATTAACAGCTAGAAATTTAGGGTAACATATAATAAGGAGATTCTAGAATAAAAATAGATGTAAGGAGCAATATGCTATGGAGAGGATACTTATAATTGGTGGATTTGGCTTCGTTGGTAAAAATTTAATAGAGGGACTTTATAGTGAGTATGATATTTATGTTATTGGGAGAAATGTGGATTTAGATTTTATTGATAGGTATCCTGATATAGAATACTACAAATATGTATTTTTACAGGATGTAGGTATAAAAAAAATTATTAATTCTATAAATCCAGATTACATTATTAATCTTGTGTCAGTTGTTACAGCGAGTAGAGATATAAGGCGATATCAGGAGATGATTGATATTAATTTGGGTGTTTTACTTGAATTGTATGAAGCGACAAAAGATATCAAGACGTTAAAATTATTTGTACAGTTTGGTTCAGGAGAGGAATATGGAAATATCATAGCACCTTTTAGAGAAACAGATAGAGAATATCCATGTTCACCCTATGCATTGGCTAAACAATTAACAACAAATACTGCGCTTATGTTGTATAAAAATTTTTCTTATCCCATTACAATAGTACGTCCTGGGAATTTATTCGGAGAATATCAAGACTCTAGTAAATTTATTCCCTATATATTGGATAGGCTAATTAGATATGAAGTGATTGAAACGACTAAGGGGGATCAAGAAAGAGATTTTATTTATGTTGGAGATTTTGTTGAAGGCATGAAAAAAGTAATAAAGTCCTATGAGAACTTCAAGGGCGAAATCTTCAATCTCTCTGCAGGGAAAAGTTATAAATTGAATGAAATTATTGAATATTGTAAGAACTATTTGAATTCAAGTTCAACAATTGAATATGGAAAGATACCATATAGGGAGAATGAAATGATGAAGTTTGAATTGGATATTTCAAAATTCAAAAGGCTTGCAAATAGTAATTATGAAATAGATGTTTTAGAATCGCTAACAAGATATATAGATAAGAATGGGGGATCTCATAAATGAAGTATTTGATAACAGGTGGGTGTGGATTTGTAGGAAGTAATATAGCAATGGAGGTCATTAGAAGAAAAGACGAATTGATTATTTTTGACAACCTTTCAAGAGTTGGGTCGAATCATAATTTAGAGTTAATTTTAACAAATGGAAAATTTGAATTTGTTCATGGTGATATAAGAAATTTTAATGATATTGAGTATACAATAATGAAAGAAAAGCCCGATGTAATATTTCATCTAGCGGGTCAAGTGGCTATGACAACATCAATTAATAATCCAAGATTAGACTTTGAAATTAATGTAATGGGTACTCACAATTTACTAGAAAGCGTACGGAAGCATTCAAAAGATTCCATTATTATTTATTCTTCTACAAACAAGGTATATGGTGATTTGGAGTATCTAACATATAAAGAGTTGGACACGCGATATATAGCTGAAGAATATCCAGATGGATTTAGCGAAAATCTAACTTTAGATTTTCATTCCCCGTATGGTTGTTCAAAAGGATCTGCTGACCAATATATGCTTGATTACGCGCGGATTTTCGGTTTGAAAACAGTAGTATTGAGGCACTCATCAATGTATGGAATCAATCAATATTCAACAATTGACCAAGGATGGATAGGGTGGTTTTGTCAAAAGGCAATAGAAGTAAAAAATGACAATGACAGCATGTTCACCATTTCGGGTAATGGCAGGCAAGTAAGAGATCTTCTTTTCTCTGAAGATGTGGTTAATTGTTATTTATCATTAGTAGATCATATTGATAGTGTAAAGGGTGAGGCCTTCAATATTGGTGGTGGTATGAAAAACAGTTTATCATTACTTGAGTTGATTGATTTATTAGAAAGGGAATTGTCAATATCAATGAATTATGAGAAATTGCCATGGCGCGAAAGTGACCAGAAGATTTTTGTAGCGGATAATAAAAAAATATTTAAAAGGACTGGCTGGCGACCAGTAGTAAATAAAGAAGATGGAATAAGGAAAATGATGAATTGGATAACAACAAATAATTACATGAGTATCTAAAACAGGAAGTATTAGGCACAAGAAAGCTAGAGGATAATTGTAGCGTTGTATGGGTATAAAAGGAGTAATAGTTAAATGTCTTTGACAGATAAAAGGAGGGTGGGGAGATGAACATTACTGTTGTTGGTGCTGGGTATGTTGGATTATCCAATGCAGTGTTGTTGGCACTTTGCCATAAAGTCACACTACTGGAGATCGTTCGGGAAAAGGTAGAGATGATTAATGATAAGAAATCTCCGATCATAGATCGTGAATTAGAAGAATATCTTCAGAGTAAGGAACTAAATCTCTTTGCGACAATAGACGCTACAACTGCTTTTGAGGAAGCTGAGATAGTACTTGTAGCAACACCTACAGATTATGATCCTAAAACAAACAAGTTCGATACTTCTTCGGTAGATTTAACAATTAAACAAGTGAATAAGGACAATCCTGAAGCTTTAATTCTCATAAAATCGACCATTCCGGTAGGGTATACTAATTGGATTAAAGAAATCTATGAAACAGAGAATATTATATTTCTACCTGAATTTTTGAGAGAAGGGCGTGCATTATTTGACAAGTTGAATCCAACTCGTCTAGTGATAGGGGAAGAGAGCGAGCGCGCCAAAACTATTGCAGAACTATTCTTGGAAAGCGTCGTAAATAAAGAAGTACCAATTCTATATACTGACTCCACAGAAGCAGAGGCTATTAAATTATTTGCAAATACTTTTCTCGCGCTAAGGATTGCCTACTTCAATGAATTGGATAGCTATGCTGAGCTTAGGGGCATTAGTACAAGGAAGATTATTGAAGGTGTTTGCTTGGATCCGCGAATTGGTGATTATTATAACAATCCCTCATTTGGATACGGAGGGTATTGTCTACCTAAAGACTCAAAACAATTGTTGGCTAACTATGCTGATGTTCCAAACAATATAGTTGCTGCGGTTGTATCCGCAAATAGAACAAGGAAGGATCACATTACTGAAATGATAATGTCTAGGAATCCACGTATCGTAGGAATATATAGACTTACGACGAAAAAGGATTCGGATAATTTTAGGCATTCTTCTGTACAAGGTGTCATGAAACGAATAAAGGGAAGAGGTATTGAAGTGGTGGTTTATGAACCAGAACTTTTGGAGGAACACTTTTTTAATTCTCGAGTGATTAGGAATCTCGAGGAATTCAAAAAAATTTCTGACATCATAGTGGCCAACAGAATGTCTGATGAAATTATGTCGGTAAGTGAGAAGGTTTATACAAGGGATCTATTTAATAAGGACTAGGTTGTTAAGACAAAGTCCCAAGTATAGGGGAGGCGAACCAGTTATGAAGTTGATTATTCAGATACCATGTTACAACGAAGAGCAAACATTAAAATCAACTATTGAAGATTTACCCCAAAATATTGATGGAATTGATGAAATTGAATGCTTGATTATAGATGATGGAAGCACAGACAAAACAATTGAGGTTGCTAGAACAGCAGGTGTTCATAATATTGTGAAATTTGCTCAAAATAAAGGATTAGCCCGAGGATTTATGGCAGGCATTGATGCTGCCCTTCATTTGGGAGCCGATATCATCGTCAATACCGATGCAGATAATCAGTATTGTGGTGAAGATATTGTTAAGTTGGTAGAACCAATTATCAAAGGAGAAGCTCATATCGTCATCGGTGAAAGGCCTATTGAGACAACTAAACATTTTTCGTGGAAGAAAAAAAAATTTCAGCGATTGGGAAGTTTTGTTGTGCGAATTGCTTCTAAAACGGATATTCCAGATGCAGCGAGTGGTTTTCGAGCCTACTCTAGGGAGGCTGCTTTAAGGTTAAATGTAGTGAATGAGTATACATATACATTAGAAACGATTATACAGGCAGGAAGAAATAAAATTCCTATGACATCCGTACCGATACGAACTAATAATGAAACTAGACAATCAAGACTATTTACAAGTATGTGGTCATACATTGAACGGTCGTCCGTTGTTATTATTCGTTCCTTTATGCTTTACAAGCCATTGAGGTTCTTTGGAATATTGGGCTTGATTTCTATAATTATTGGTCTTGGCATTGGTATACGGTTTTTAGTGTTCTATTTTACTGGATCTGGGGATGGACATGTTCAGTCACTTATTTTGGTGGCGTTATTGCTATTACTTGGCGTACAATCCATTATCGCTGGGCTTCAAGCTGACATCATTGCAGCGAATAGAAAAATTATTGAAGATATACAGTATAGAGTGAGAAAGAGTGATAGCGAGCAGTAACAAGGGTGGGATTTTCAATGGAGAATATAAGGAAAATTTTCATAAACCAGTTTAATGAGAATAGAGAACGTCTAGCGTTATGTCTATTGACGCTTATACTTTTTTTGATTGCAATCAGAAATATTGGTCAGCTAGGTGTTTTTACTGTACTTGATGATGAGTTTGGATACTGGGGGAATGCTGCTTATTTTGTGGGTTTAGATTGGTCTACAATTGTTTCTGAAATTCCATATTATAGTTATGGATACTCTTTGGTTCTCGTACCGTTATTTTGGATTTTTGAAGAGCCTACTTATATATATAAGGCGGCGGTCGTTTTGAATGGTATTTTTTTATGCGTCGGATTTTTATTATGTTATGACATTGGGAAGAAATTATCCGCTGGGAGTGACAAGTCGCTTCTACTAAGCATAGCTATATTGATATTCATGTACCCTAGTTATATTGTCTATTTAAGTATTGGATGGGCCGAGTCGTTATTAACCCTTATTGTTTGGGGATTGGCCTGGAGTTTTATAGGTTTGGATGAAAAATCTACGCACTACAAACCGCTGATAATTGGTGTGTTAGCAACTTATTCTTATATAATTCATCAACGTTCAATCGGAATTCTTATTGCAAGCATTTTAACGCTGTTGATTATGTTTTTTTTCAAAAGACTCAACCAAAAGCAACTGCTAATTGCTATTCTGCCCATAGTTTTAATGCTTATTGCTCACCACTTTATTAAGGCGGATTTACAGAGCACATTATGGTTGAATTCCGCTGGTAGACTTGCGAATGATTATAAGAGTCAAGTAGGAAAGATTACTTCTTTTATGACTTTGAAGGGGTGGATAGCTTTTATCAAGGCGCTGATTGGTCACCTCTTTTATTTAGGAATTGCCAGTTTTCTGATGGTTTACTACGGATTGTATAAATTAATTAGAGATATGTGGAAGATCAGTTATACGCTTTATAGAAAGAAAAAGGTCGAGTTGCAACTGGAACATGTATTCTTCAATTTATTTGTTTTGTTGGCATTCACATTATCATTGTTAATCAGCGCGATATTTTTCAAAGAACCGAACAGAATAGACCATATTGTTTATGGAAGGTATGTAGAAATACTTATAGGACCTGTTATGCTTGTAGGTTTGCTGGAATTGTTGACATCATCTCCTATATCAAAAAGGTTGAGAGGAATTGGAGCAATCGGATTAATTGTTTTAGGAGGACTTACACATTTCATCATCGAAACTTCTGGGTTAGAGCATTTTAATCCTTTACATTCAGTTGGTCTTGCGTTGATGATGTTGCCGTCTGGTATTCTGTTGCCTATTTTTATGGCACTTCTTGGTGCTAGGATTCTGAGACTCGCTGCAGTGGCAAATCGCAAAAAAATGCATTTCAATTTATTGTTGATTGCATGCCTTTCTTTCGCATTAGGTAATTCGGTTAGTAATGGTGTTGAGAAGCTTAACCAGGAAAGACTTGAAATTGTTAAGAATGTAGAGTTCATTAGGAGTGATGAGGTGTTTTATCCTATCTATTTCTTGTGGAATGGAATGAACCATCCTACGTATGATCAATGGGACAATCGGTTGGTTTTAGACAGGTTGACTGCAGATGTTTATCAATTCCTACTGATGGAACGACAAGTAATTCTAATAGACACCCTAGCATCGATAGATGTGACAATACCGCATTACGTTATTGCCACAGATTATGTGAACCGTGATGACCTTGATAAGGCGTACAGCTTATATGATATTGGATCCGATAGTTATTTGTATGTCAGTAAGGAGATGAAACGAGATGACTGATCTGGTGGTGCAAATGATTAAAAGGTTGTCGAAGGGTGGCAGCCCCTTAAAATTAGTTGGGCGGGTGTTGAGTGTCGTCACATTGATATATGTTTTTTACTTTATCGCTTCATTGATTAGCACGGAAGAAGTAAAAGGAATATCAATTTATCTAATAGTTCTCATGATCGTTTTTGTCTTTTTTAGTTCAGGTCTTATTTTCATGAATGCATATGTTTTTAAAATTATCCTTTCGAAACTGTGTCAGGTGAATATTCCGTACAGGGTAGTTTCTGAGATGTATGTCGTTTCAAATATCTACAAATATTTGCCCGGCAATATAATGCATTATGTGAGCAGAAATATTCTTGCCAGTAAATATGACGTTAGCCAAAAGTCAATTTTTCAAGCAACTGTATACGAAATTCTATTAATTGTTATGACGTGGATATTGTTTATTGTTAGCGCTTATACTGTAAGACAAGGCTATAGTGTTGTGGGAATTGTCATTTTGATTGCAGTCGCTTATTTATTTATGAAAAAAGGTCTGTCTAAAATTTTCTTACTTTCATTTGTGTTAATTACTGCCTATAATAGTGTGTTTGTCGCACTATTTGCAGGGTATATGAAGGAACCATTTTCCATTGAGTTAGTTGATGTAGCGCTTGTACAATCTATATCATGGCTGGCTGGATTTTTGACACCTGGTGCACCTGGAGGTGTTGGAATCAAGGAATTTGTACTGATCCAGACAAGTCCTGTCAAATGGATTGAAGGATTGGCAATAGTAGCTGTAATTCATAGAGTAGTCATTGTATTAACGGATGTATTGAGCTATTGTGTTTATGTTTTGTGGAAAAAATATTTTATTAAAACGATTAGTAGTGATGATGAAAGGACATAAGGCAATGAAAGAGAAATTAATTCGCGAGGAAATAATAAAAAAAACCAAAGAATATTATAAAGAGAAATTCTCGAGTGATTCCTACAGACATGGCGACCGAATTCCATTTGCACGTAGAGTATTTGATGAAGATGAATTAGTAAATCTCGTAGATGCATCTTTAGATTTCTGGTTGACAGCAGGGCGGTATGCAAGTGATTTTGAATATGAATTTGCTGAATTTATGGACGTAGAACATTGTCTACTCGTTAATTCTGGGTCTTCAGCAAATCTAGTCGCCTTATCAACTCTTACTTCCCCAACTCTTGGAGACAACCGTCTAATAAAAGGGGATGAAGTAATAACAGTGGCTGCAGGATTTCCGACGACGATTAATCCTATTATTCAAAATGGTTTGATTCCGGTATTTGTAGATGTCGAAATTGGTACCTACAACATTCTCATAAGCGAGTTGGAAAAGGCGTTATCATCTAAAACAAAAGCAATTATGATTGCACACACACTTGGCAATCCATTTAATCTTGAAGCGGTTATGGCATTTGCTGAAGAACATGGACTATATGTTATAGAAGACTGTTGTGATGCCGTTGGTTCCACATATAATGGTAGAAAAGTAGGTACATTTGGACATTTGGCAACTGTTAGCTTTTACCCTGCACATCATATGACGATGGGTGAAGGTGGTGCGGTTTTGATGAATGATGATCAGTTGATGAAAATAGCCACTTCAATTAGAGATTGGGGACGAGATTGTTATTGTAGTCCAGGTTCTGACAACACTTGTGGTCGACGGTTTAAAATGCAGTATGGGAAATTGCCGATAGGTTATGATCACAAATATGTCTATGGTCATATTGGGTATAATTTAAAAGTCACTGATATGCAAGCGGCCGTAGGGTTGGCTCAATTACAGAAACTACCTGGATTCATCGAAAAACGAAAAGAAAATTTCTTTAAGTTATATCGATGCCTTGATAAATATCGTCGTATTCTGATATTGCCAGAAGCGACTCCGAATACAGAACCATCCTGGTTTGGATTCCCAATTACCGTTAAAGAAAACAATAAATTCTCTAGAAATGACCTAACCAGTTTTTTAGAGCAACATATGATTATGACGCGTCTTCTTTTTGCTGGCAATATTACAAAACAACCGGCTTACCTAGACATAGATTGTAGAATTATTGGTGATCTAAGGAATACAGATTATATTATGAATAACACTTTTTTTATTGGTGTCTATCCGGGAATAGATGATGTGCAGATAGAGTATATAGCTAGCATATTTGATGCTTTTTTTAAGGAGAGACAGTTATGAATTATGTAACGAAAGCTACAGTAATAAATATTATTGATCACGCTCTTGATGTTAAAGAATATATATTGAAACTTGAAAATGTGCGCAAATACTCCCCAGGTTCTTTTGTACAACTTACTTTGGATAGCGCAACAGCATCAGAGGTATGGCCTGATTCCAGGACGTTTAGTATTGCCTCTTATGAGAAAGGTCAAATGAAATTCATTATAAAAAATGTTGGCGATTATACAAATCGCATTTTCACAGAACTGACCATTGGTAAAGAATGTACGATTAAATATCCTTTTGGTGACCTATTCGATAAAGGTCTATTGTGGGAGAAACATTTGCTTATCGCTGGTGGCGTTGGGATATCACCTTATATAGGGATCATTGATTATTTTTCAGAACACAATACGTTAAATAATCTTTATCTATTCTACAGTGCCAAACAGTTTAAAAATTTGTTGTATTACGATAAATTGAATAAACTTCTATGTGACAATATGGAAATATTTATTACTCAAGAGGACAATGATAAGGCGCATAATAGAAGAATTGATATTGATGATATTAAGCGTTTAGCAGACATGGACACGAATATTTATGTATGTGGAAGCAAATCGTTTAATGAGTATTACAAAAAACTGCTTAATAAAAATGGATATAAAAAAATTCGAATGGATGAATGGGAGTGATTAAATGAAACTGGTCATTTTAGCAGGTGGTTATGGTAGCCGATTAGGAAATCTTACAAATTCCATCCCGAAGCCAATGATTCGAATTGGTGGCAAACCAATCATGTGGCATATAATGAAAATTTATGCTCACCACGGTATTAAGGAGTTTATCATTTGTCTCGGCTATAAGGGTGATGTCATCAAGGATTATTTTCTTCATTACGAAGCGAATAGCAGTGATTTCACGGTGGATCTTTCTGATAACAGCGTAGCCTTTCATAATGGTCATAAAGAAATAGACTGGAAAGTAACACTGGTTGATACGGGCATTAACACCTTGAAGGGCGGACGCTTGAAGCGTGTTGAAAAATATTTGGATGACGGTATTAATCTGTTGACTTATGGTGATGGTGTTGCTGACATCAACATTGATCATCTTATAGAATTCCATAAAAATAGTGGGAAAATCGTTACAATTTCAGGGGTTCATCCGCCGGCTCGATTCGGTGAATTAATTGCCAAAGGAAATACACTTACTTCTTTTCAAGAAAAAGCCCAAGCGTCGCAAGGGATGATTAATGGTGGTTTCATGGCCTTTAACAAAGAGTTATTAAGCTATCTGACGATGGACGAAAACTGTGACCTAGAGGTAGGTGTTTTGGAGCAATTGGCATCTGAACAAAAAATAGCCGTATACAAACATGCAGGTCTTTGGGCTTGTATGGATGTAGAAAGAGACCTTAAGTATCTTGAGCGAATTTGGAGAAATGGCGAAGCATTTTGGAAAGTATGGTAGTTAAGAATTGTAGAGGGTGGTCAGATGAAGAAAATCTATATTATGGGAGAAGCCCGAGGTGCATACAGAACGCAGGCATTCGTAAAAATGGTGTTGGATCACCCTGATGAGTTTCGCCTGAAATATAATAGTTGGTTCCAGGGGAGTAAAGGAATGCGCTTTATAAAAAGTTTTTTTTTAAATCCTTTTAGCATTTTATTTGCGGATATTGTTTATGTTCCAGCATTGAACGTGGGACTAGACATACTCCATGAAGTATTGTGGGCACATTTGATGAGAAAGCAGATTATCGTTGAATACTATGTTTCTGTATATGATACGGTTATCCTTGATCGCAAAATGTTTTCTGAGACTTCAGTGTTGGCGAAATTGGCTATGAAATATGATCAGCTAATGGTAACGGCAGCAAGCAAGGTGATATTTTTAAACTTGTGTGAGTATAATCGTTATAAGGAAATTTCAAATCTAACGATTACGGACAAAAAGTTAAGAATAATTCCTCTTTGTATTGAAAGAAGAGGAGAACGAACAAATCAAAATCGGCGCATGGGAGACACTTTTACAATGTGTTGGTGGGGGTCTTATTTGCCGTTACATGGGCTTGGGAAATTAATCGATGCGGTGAAGTTGTTGGAAGAAGCGGGTGAAGATGTACAGTTTTATATATTCGGAAATGATTCAGCAAAGGCAAAAAAATATATAGAGCATGTAAAACAAATCAATTTAAGTGATCGTATTTTTTTTAATCACGAGTATTCCTTTTCAAATGGGCTTTTAGAGCCATTTTTACTGGCTAATTGTCAGTTGTCATTTGGAATATTTGGTGATAGTGGCAAGGCAAGAAATGTTATTGCTAACAAAATATTAGATGCAGTAGTACTGAAAAGTCCTATCCTTACAGGCCCATCGAATGCCTTGTCAGACTATTTTGATGGGAGAAATGATTTGTTTTATTGTGAGGCAACACCCGAGGCGATAGCAGGAAAAGTTAGAAAAATTATTGCAATGGATACGACTGACTTAGATAAAAGAGTGGAAAAAGCTTATGAGATATTTGAGGAAAATTTTACGGTGGAAAAGTATAAAGATAAAATGATGGAGTTATTACAGGAACTGTAATGTAACAGTGAGGGGTGTTTTTATAGAGTATTTAGAGGGGGGTGTAAATGTGATTGGATTCAAAAATGTCTACAAAGGAAAAACAGTATTAATTACTGGCCATACAGGCTTCAAAGGTTCCTGGCTTTCAATATGGCTCTTAGAATTAGGCGCAAAAGTAGTGGGATATGCTCTGGATCCTTATACAGAAAGAGATAATTACGTACTGGCTGGATTGAAAGACAGAATTATTGATATACGCGATGATATTCGTAATTTTAACCGACTGAATGATGTTGTTCAACAATATGAACCCGAGTTTGTATTTCATCTAGCGGCACAACCTTTAGTAGGAAAATCTTATGATTGTCCTGTAGATACATATGATATAAATGTGATGGGAACTATCAATGTACTTGAAGCCATCAAAAATTGTACTAAGACAAAAGTAGGTATTATGGTGACAACAGATAAGTGTTATGAGAATAAGGAGACGCTAAAGGGTTATAAAGAAACAGATGCTCTAGGTGGTTATGATCCTTACTCTTCATCAAAAGCTGCAACGGAAATAGCAATTAGTTCATGGCGTAGATCCTACTTTAATCCAGCAGCGTATGATGAACATGGAACATCCATTGCTAGCGTGAGAGCTGGCAATGTTATAGGTGGTGGTGATTGGTCTAAGAATAGAATTGTTCCTGATTGCATTAGAGCATTAGAAGGTAATGGCGTAATAGAGATACGAAGTCCAAAAGCAATTAGACCCTGGCAACATGTGTTGGACCCATTGAGTGGCTATTTATCGCTGGGTGAAAAGTTGTATAATACTACAGGACAGTACAGTGAAGCTTGGAATTTCGGCCCAGAAGATGGATCTAATTATTCAGTGTGGGAAATGGTGACAAATATTGTTGATACATATGGAAGTGGAACGTTACTTGATGCGTCTTCAACGGAAAGCTTTCATGAATCAACATTATTGAGATTAAATATACAAAAGGCAAGGAGAAGATTAAATTGGTCACCAACATTGACCTTCGATGAAACGATTGCCTTAACAGTAGAATGGTATCTGAACTATACAAAACAAAATGTATATCTGTTATGTAAAGAACAAATAGAACAATTTATGAAGAGAATGTAAGCTCAGTGAAGGATTGTTAGGGGCCATGACTAAACCCTAAACATACTCCGTATCACGAATCTCAATTTCCGTACCTTCAGGCGCAATAAGTTTCATTTGCTTCCCGCCTTTGATGCGGTAAATATCCTTGCCATGACGGGAACGAATCGTTGCGCCAAAGGTCTTAGCTGCCTCATACGCCTCTTCAATATCAGCAACAAGGAAGCTTAAATGAGCAACCCCTTCATTTTTATTAGAAAATGCATTGTATGGCTTGTTGCACTTGGGGCTTAACAGTTCGATCATTATAGGACCACGCTTAAGCCAAGTTCTGTGCAGGCGTTTTGGTGCATGTAAATCATCTCTGATTAATTCAAATCCTAACAAATCACAATAAAATTTTAGTGAGGCATCATAACAGGCTGTTTGAATGCCAAAATGGTGAAATCCTTGAATTTCCATAATAGTCGACTCCTATCTATTCTAATTGATATACATCTATTTTATCAAATTTCACCTATTTTCGCTATGTTGACTGTTGACAAATAATATCATACACATTAATATGTATTTAACATCTATGTGTAAAATACATATAGTGAAAGCGAGGAAATAGTATGTTATTTAATGGAATACTCTATGTAGTCGTTGGTGGACTACTTGTTATGTCTTTTCTAAAAGATAAGAAAAAAACAAGAAAAGCGCTGAAAAAAGCTTATAAATCTCTGTTGAAGAATTTATCCATGATGGTAACGATGATGGCTTTTATGGGCGTCATGTTAACGGTTGTCGATGCGGATTTGATCAGTCGAATTTTTGGTGAACAGTCAGGTCTAACGGGTATACTTCTTGGACTGGGCCTAGGATCCGTATCTTTTATGCCAAGCTTCATTGCCTTTCCTCTTGGTGCAAGTTTGCTGGACCATGGTGCTGGCGTGCCACAGGTGGCAGGATTTATTGCTTCTTTGATGGGCGTTGGTGTGATTAGTTATGGTGTAGAAAGTCAGTTTTTTGGTAAAAAAGCGGCATTTTTAAGAAATACCTTGGCACTCATTGCATCAATTGTATTTGTCATTGTCATAGGAGGGGTGCAGTAATGGAAAAATTAAAAAAACACAAATGGTTAATCGCATCACTATTGTTGATCCTTGTGCTACTGCTAGTTAATCCGCCACAAGGACAAGCGGCGGTTAAATTCACGGTCAACAATTTGAAATCTGTTTCCATGGTGCTACCACCGATTTTTATACTGATTGGTTTAATGGATGTGTGGATCCCAAAGGAAACCATGGTGAAATTCATGGGGCATAAGTCAGGGATTATGGGCGCAGCAATTGCGATTTTCATTGGTGCTATGGGTGCTGGTCCTTTATATGTTGCATTTCCTGTTGCTGCCTTGCTCCTAAAAAAAGGTGCAAGACTGGCCTATGTTTTTTTAGTGCTTGGTGCCTGGACTAGTGTAAAACTACCGATTTTCATGTTTGAATGGGCTTCTTTCGGACCGACCTTTACCATGGTCCATGTTGTCAGTAGTTTGATGGTATATATTGCTGGATCTTTTCTTCTTGAAAAGTTGCTTTCCGATGAAACTAAGTCTATGATATTAGAGAGAGTAGAATTACAATAGGAGGATGTCATGTCAAAACCTAAACGTGGACGACACGCACCAGCATTTGTATTATTGATGATAGCGACTGAGCCGACCCATGGCTTAGGCATACTGAGTAAAATGGATGAACATGTACCATTTCATAGAATGGATACGGCCGTTATTTATAGAACGCTTAAGGATTTTGAAGCAAATGGACTGATTACGTCTAATTGGGCTGACAGTGCTGCAGGACCTAAGAAGAAAATCTATACCATCACAGACAAAGGCATGAAAAAATTAGAGGAGTATCGTGAGGATATTGACAAAAGTTTGAATAACCTGCAGATGTTCATTAAATTGCATCAATCCTTATGACTATAAAAGAACCTATGTAAATGATTACATAGGTTCTTATTGTTATGCTGCGCAAGTCTTCCGCTTATATTCTACACAAGTGTTTTTTTAATCAATGCTTTGTGTTCGTACATGCGTTCATCAGCTACCTGAATCAGTCTGTCGATTGTCCGCGCCTCCTTAGGACTGTAATAGCAGTATCCGATGGCAAAACTAAGCAATTTGTCATGGGGGACATTTTCCATAGGGACGATAGAAGACAACTCTTCTTTGAAATCTATCTCTTCTGCTGCATAATGCTTAAATGAAGTGACAATTTGTTCAAAATTTTCATGGTTTAAGTCCGTTAGAATGATGATGAATTCATCTCCCCCATACCTCGAAACTATATCGTGTACTCTAAAATGACTGTGAATCAGCCCTGATACCAACTTTAGAAGTTCATCACCCTTGTCGTGACCGAAGGTGTCGTTATAATATTTAAAGTTGTTTAAGTCAATAAATAAAATGCCAAAATACTGATCGCCATTTTCATCAGAAAAAGCTTTTAATTTACCGAGAGCTTCAATGACATAAGGTCGATTATAGAGTTTGGTTAAGTGATCCTTGGTGGCCAAATCGTTTAGATGACGATTTATTTCTCTAAGAGATTGTGTGCGTTGGCCGACTTTTATTTCGAGATTATCGGATAAATCGGTTAATTCATAGGCCATGTCATTAAAAGCGGTTACTAATGTTGTGATTTCACTGGCGCCTTCATTTTTTGGTATTGTGTCCAGTTGGCCTTTTCTCATATTTGTTACAGCCGCCGTTAGAGCATATAAGGGTTTGGTAATGGTTGAAGAGAACGCCAGTGCCAATATAATCGATAATAGTATTGCAAAAGAGATGATCCCGATGGTCGTTAGATAAAGTCTATCTAGTGGTGCGTGTATCTCTGCAAGAGGTGTTGTAATACCAAGCCGCCACCCAGGTGTTTTCTCAATTTCTACGAAGCTTAACATCTTGTATTCTTCTATGTTGGTATCGTAATAGAGCCCAGTACCGTTCTCATGATTGTACATAGACCGCCCAATTTCAGTTAATCCGGTGAAGCCATATTCATCAGATTTCAAAATATTCATTTTAAGAATAAGATCGGTATTTGGGTGGGCTAGGACAAGTCCGCTTTGGTGAATGATCCATCCGTAACTTCTTTCAGTAACATCGATGCTCTGAAGGCTCATCGAAATGTCCTCTAGGTTAATAGGAAGGACCAAGGCGGCGATGCGTTCACCGCTGCTAATGATGGGTACAGCCATAACCACAACTTGAAAATTCCTGAATTTCCCGATAAAAGGGTCGCTAACGACGTAATCTACATTGTTTTTAAATATGTCTTTAAAATACTGTCGCTCCATAACAGTATTGGAAGTACCGTTTATATCGTAAATACGTCCGTCTGGATACATAATGCCACCTGCAAAAACAAAGAGGTGTTCATTGTCGATAAGTTCTTGGAATCTGCTAAATACAGCATTGTGATCCAAAGCTTTGGCACCGTCTGATTCAGCAATAGCATAGAGTAGATTCAAATGAGTTTCCAATGTGTTTGAGACGTTTTCAGCATGTATTTTGCTCTGTGCAAGAGAATTATCCTGTATGATTTCTGTTAAGGTCTCCCGTTGTTGCACAAAGATAATTCCGCCAAACAAAGTGACGATAATCATACATGCAAGTATATAGGTCATAAATAATTTTGAACGCAATGACTTAAACATAAGACGCCTCCTGTTAATTCTTTATACCCAAGTTGTTGACCTTTTAAAGGGAGAAACCTATAATAGTCATTAATACATATTAGAATATAGTTCTAAAAAGGATGGACAACATGAAATTACAATCGAAACATGGAATACGTGATGGATTACCAATAGTCATTGGTTATTTTCCAATAGCGATGGCTTTTGGGATCCTGGCGAAAAGTGGTGGGCTGACAATAATGGAAACGCTGGGATTTTCATTATTTGTTTACGCTGGTGCCAGTCAGTTTATAGCTGTGAATATGATTATACTGGGTGCAGGTGTCGGCGAAATAGTATTGGCAACATTGTTACTGAATTTCAGACACTTCTTGATGAGTGCCTCATTGGCAGCAAAAATGGATAATATTAAAGGGATTGCCAAACCGGTACTGGGATTCGGTGTAACAGATGAGGCCTTTTCAGTAGCGTCATTTGCAGAAGGTACCTTAAGTGAATCCTATTTAAGTACATTGGAATTATTTGCTTATAGCAGTTGGGTTCTTGGAACTGGGACTGGATTTGTTATTGGTGGCATACTGCCGGAAGTATTGCAACGAAGCATGGATATTGGCTTATACGCCATGTTTGTAGCGATACTCGTGCCTGAATTGAAAAAGACATTCAAAGTATTGACCTTGGCTCTACTATCAGGGGCTGTGAATAGTGTGTTTCTGTATATATTCAAATGGCCTCAAGGATGGAGCATCGTCGTAGCCATCGTCTTGGTGTCATCGCTTGGCATCTTTATCTATGGAAAAGAATCGTCTGATCAGGAGGTGGCATCACATGAGTAATATAACATTGATAATACTAGGGATGTTCCTAGTCACCTACATTCCCAGATTGATACCATTTTATATGGTGTCTGGTCGACCATTGCCTCCAAAACTAAAACTTTTTTTGGAATTTATACCTTATACGGCCCTTGGGGCTTTACTGATACCAGGTAGTTTTACAGCCATAAGTGGCATGCCAGTGGTGTCGTTTGTAGGCCTTGGTGTGGCTTTTGGTTTAAGTTGGAAGAAAGGTGGGCTCATTGCACCGGTTATAGGCGCAATAACAATAGTTTCGATTATTCTATGGATGCAGTAGTGGCCCGCTTGATAAAGAGGAATAGTATGTCTAATAATAGAAACGCAGATGCAGGAAATAACTCTTGCGTCTGCGTTTTTTATTTACCACTACACCTCGTGCGCAGTGGATTCCTCCAAGCGGTGGAGGATATCAAGTATAGCTTATCTTGCACATAGCGATTACCATTTTGTTAATACACGAGCCTATGATCCCAACAGAATGAAACTTCTGGCCAATGAAAAACTTCAGACCACATATAACGGTAGTGAAATCAATACTAGGACTGACTCAAGAGTTTTCTAGCGAAGTAGAGACTTTAGTATCTTGGACAAATGAAGTGGCTCTTGGACATTATGATATTGAAATCAACGAAGGACTGGAAGTGGAGGTCAAAAAACGCACAGAGATTGGTATTGATTGTAAGGAAGAGAAGGATAGAAACCATATAGTGATCACCTACTGGGATAATGGACGTGGTATCGAAAGAGACGAACGAGAAAAAGTATATGATCCATTTTATACAACGGCTGAAGGCACTGGCGGAACAGGCCTAGGGATGAATATTGTCTACAATTTAGTGAATGGCTTGTTACTGGGGTGCATTGACTATATAGATGACTCATCCTATGGTGTCTGCTTTCAAATCAGTTTACCTAAGACTGCGTAATAAATGCTGGCCACGCCGAGGGTGGTTCATCTGTTAATACAAGTAGGGTGCATGTGCGCCACACAAAGACCTGTCCATATTTGGGCAGGTTTTTTACACTTAAACACATTATTAATAAATTCTATATTGACTTTTTTATTAAAAAGCGTATTATACAGGAAGGGTATTGGTTCTTATATTTGGAAGTTATCCAAATATAATACATTTAAATGAATCGATAATACATCGATGAAAGCGAGGCGATTAAAATGAAATGGTTCATAGATATGAAAATTGGCAATAAAATCATTGTTGGATTTATTGTTGTTGTAGTTATGACGGCGCTTGTCGGTATCAACGGTATTCGGACCGCCAGAGGTATTAGTGACAATTTGGAAACGGTATACAGCGATCGACTGATTCCCAACAGCATTATTGGGGAACTACAAGTCAATCAGGAGAAAGCATACATAGCGGCAAAAGATTTGGTATACAAGTCCTTCTATTTAAAAGACAACAAGATCATCACTGATGTTGAAGAACGGTTAGATGAACTGGAGGCAGCAAATAAAGCATTGGTCAGTGACTATCAATCAACTTACCTTACTACTGAAGAAGAAGAATTAGTAACACAATACATATTAGCAGACCAATTATATAGAGACGGTCTGGAAGAAATGAAAAGCTACATAAAAAGAAAAGACTATAATGGAGCAATTGCCTTTCATGGGACCATCGATGAACATATGATTCAGGCTCGAGATACCTTGAAGGAATTAAAAGAGCTGAATCTGGCGATTTCAAGTCAACTGAAAACAGACAGTGATAACTTTGTCAAAAAAGGACAGCAAACGGCGTTTATCATTGTTATCGTGAGTGTTCTTTTGTCGCTTACGATTGGTATTGCAATAGCAAGAAGTATTGTCAGTGGTCTGTCAGTTGGGATTGCCACTGCTGGAAAACTTTCAGAAGGTGATTTTAGGACGAAAATACCTGAGACCTATAAAAATAGAAAAGATGAGATTGGAACATTGGCCATGGCATTTGATGACATGACCCAACTACTCAGTGGCTTGATTAGGAATGCATCCATTAATTGTGAGTCTGTAACAGAAAAAAGCCAAGAGCTTAACGCAACAGTTGAAGAAATCAATGCACAGGTACAAACAGTCAATGTATCAACAGAGGAAATTGCTTCAGGAATGGAAGAAACATCAGCAGCGGTTGAGGAAATCAGTGCGTCAGGTCATCAGATTATGTCATTTGCAAATAACTTAATGCACAATGCCCAAAAAGGCAATGAAAATGCACAGGAAATTGCAAAACGTGCTCGCCAAATGAAAGAAAATGCCAATGTATCCCGTATGGAAGCACGTGACATCTATCAAACACAACTCACAAATATAAAGGCATCCTTAGAAAAAGCGAAAGTTGTAGAAGAGATTATCATTATGTCAGATACGATTCAGCGAATTTCAGAGCAAACGAATCTATTGGCCCTTAATGCAGCAATCGAAGCGGCTAGAGCAGGCGAAAATGGTAAAGGATTTGCGGTTGTTGCTGAAGAAGTACGTAAATTGGCCGTAGAGTCCGCTCAGACGGTGGACAAAATCAATGTGCTGGTTAAGGAAGTCAACGATGCATTTCAGGATGTATCTACCCATGCAACAGGGATTTTAACGTTTATAGATGAGAAGGTTACACCGGATTATGAAACCCTAGAACAAACAGGAGATCAGTACATGCAGGATGCAAATTTTGTCAATGTAACGATGGAAAATTTCTATAAGGAATCGGATGAGATCAACCAGTCAATCCAGCAGATCAATGAAGCAATTACCTCGGTAGCCAGTGCGGTAGAAGAGGCGACGGCTGGGAACATGGAAATTTCCAGCAACATTGAAGAGGTTTCAAGAGCCATAGAGGATATTACGTTGATATCAGTAGACCAGGCAGAACAGTCTGAGTTGTTGAATGAGCAAATTCACGAGTTTAAGGTAGAGTAATGATATGATTGACATGTTAACTGGAAATGGGGATAGGCAAGCGTTTGAAAAATGTATTGAAATGATGACATTAAGAAAAAAACCTTTCACCCTACTGCTTTTATCCATTGATAATTTTAGTATCATCAATGAGTTTTATGGTCACTATTGTGGGGATCATGTGTTAATGACTGTAGGCCAAAGTCTTGATGAACTAGAAGAGATAGAAGTATTTAGACTCAGTGGTAGCCAGTTTGTCGTTGTCATCAAAACGGATTCACGACAAAACATCCAAACCCATATAGATGCCATTCGTCACTGCATAAAACTCAATGGACGATTGAATCATTTGAAAACGGATCTTACAGTGAGTATAGGCATTGTTCTATCAAGTGAGAGATTGACAAATGAGGAATACTACAACCGATTGAATATAACATTAAGATATGCAAGAGCTGATGGTAAAGAAGGGACACGTTTTTTTGACGATCGCTTTGAAGAAGAGTTACGCAATGAAGTTGAGTTGGAAGAACAGATTCATATAGCCATTGCGCAGAATGAATTTGAGCTACATCTGCAGCCTCTTTATCAATTAAGCAGTAATAAAATCAGGGGATTTGAAGTCTTGCTCAGGTGGTCGCATCGGGTGCGTACGGATTTGAATATTGGCCAAATTATTGAAAAAGCTGAGAAGTCAGGTCAGATAATGGCTCTTGATCAGTGGGTTGTTCGCAACACATTCAAGATGATCAAGGCACATCCAGGCCTATTCGATCATAAGAGAGTATGCATCAATGTGTCAGCCCAATCCTTCCTCTCTTTTGAATTCTTAAAATTTTTTTTGAGGGAAGAAGAGGCGCATGACATCAATCCGAAGTTGATTGAACTGGAAATCACTGAATACTCCATGATGCACGACTTAGAGCGGACAATTCGCATGATGATGATCTATAAAAGTCGGGGGATAAGATTCGCGCTGGATGACTTTGGAACCCAGTATTCTTCGTTGAATTATTTGAAGGAGCTGCCTTTTGATGTGCTTAAGATCGATAAAAGTTATATTGATTCTATTTGTCAGGATACGAAATCGACAGCCATTGTTCGCATTATTTTAGAACTCTGCAAGGAGTTAAATCTTCGAACGATTGCAGAAGGTATAGAAACAGAAGAACAGAAAAATCTACTCCAGTCCATGGGGTGCGAAATAGGTCAAGGCTATTTCTTGGATAAGCCGATGCCGATAGCAACCTATTTACAATGCGTTGGTTAAAAGAATAAAAAATAAGCCTTGGAAGCATATTATTATCATAATATTTCCAAGGCTTTTTATGTTAAAGGGCTTTGATAAATTCTTTTATAATGAGGGGGACATTCACAAAGGCATCCTCAATATGGACACGCTCCGTTAATTTATGCAAGTCTTTGCCCCAGGGTCCGATGTTCATCATAGGGATGTTAAGAGTTGAAAGGTTCTCAAAAGGAATATCGTAGAAAGTCTTCCATCCCAACATGTTCTTTTCGATGGTGTCTATATCTTCTTGACTTATCTTCAAGGAAGTATAACTAAAATCGGATATGCCCATAAAATAATGAAATTTTTTATAGGAGCGACCAAAGTGCTTTTTTGTGATGGTATTCAGTTGTGTCTCAAAGTGTGTCGTGTGAGACAGACCGAGTTTTTCATTGGTCAAATGGGGATAATAAGGGCCTGAATAACCGATGACTATAAATGGTTCGTCGTGGTCGACAAATGAAACAGCTTTTTCAATCAATTGTATAGAGGCGTTTTGTAGATTGACTACACCGCTGTCCAATAGCACTTTCAGTTGCTTGGTTTCGGATTCCATAGCATCTGTATATGTTGATCCCCGTAGATGTAGGAGGTCACTATGTAGCTCATCGATGGTCATAACGAGCGGTTCAAAGTTCAACTTATGAATTGGCGTCGCAGAGTGGTGATTCACGGCATCCACACATGCTTCATACCGCTGGATTGCTTGCTTAAATGCCTTTTTTGACAAGGACCGAATTTCTTCAATGATTCTTTTTGGGGTCTTCTCCAGTGTTAGAATACTGAAGTAAGCAGCAGCTGATTCAGGTAGTGAGGCATCATACATGGATTTTCTATCTCGGTAGTGCACCCATGTCGGAGACGGTGAAACCTCACCTTTGTAGACATCTGTCAGGGCGGGATTCAATTCGATTTGTCCTTGAATTTCGGATAAGAGCATCAGGGGATTGAATCCGGAATAGACTTCTCCAATGTGGGCTTTTTTTCCTTTGGCAAAGAGAACAGGCATGATTTTACCGACGGTACCTTCGTAATAAATACCAGTCGTCTCATTAATACGACCTACGGGTTCTGAATTGATGATCACTTTATAGTCCAGTTTGTATGTATGTTGAAGTTCTTTTAATATAGCGGAAGCAGCTCGCATGCCAGCTGACAGATTTTCCTCATCACAGACAGAAAGAATGACAAGATTATCCTCAAAGGTCGGATCAGTTGAAAACTCTTCCATCAGCGTCAGTTGAATAGCGGCACCAGCTTTCATATCGGCGGCTCCGCGACCGAATAGCCAATGTGGATCCTCAAGATCTTTTGCAATCTCTTCAGGAAGTGATTTGCTTTTTAAAGCTTCTTTTAAAAGAGCAGGGGACAGTGCCATGTCTTTCAATTCTTCATAAACCTCGATGTCGACGGCATCGTGATGGTGAATCATAATCGTGGTCTTATCGCTACGCCCTTTCATCAGACCTACGACGTTGAATCGACCAAAAGGATCCGTAGGGATTTCCTGTAATATCAAGTGTTCTGGATATTCCTTGAAATAGGGGAGTGTTGCCAAGTGGTGATGGATTTCCTTGGCAATGGCTATTTCTTGAACTGTGCCGGTATCGCTTTGCAGTTGAATCAAGTGGTTGAAGAGTGACTGGATTCTTTTGTCCATAGACGGGCCTCCTTTTTTATAATGACTGGTTGATTTATATGTTTAGCATACCATTTGGACCAAAATCTCTCAATCAAAGAATGTAAAATACTGTTATAATAGAAGTGTGAAAATACATATGAAAAAAGTAATACAGGAGGGAATAAATGTATCAATTGTTAGCCATGAGAAGAAGCATTAGAAAATACAGAGACGACTTGGTTGAAGAAGGTGTTGTTGATCGTCTGATTCGTTCTATGTTAAGAGCGCCATCAGGCAGAGGAATCGATCCATGGGAAATTATATATGTAGAGGGTGCGACTCGCCTTCAGCAACTGTCCTTGTCAAAAGCACATGGAGCAAAATTTTTAGAGGGGTCCAAACAATGTCTCGTTGTACTGGCAGATCCTGCTAAGACGGATGTCTGGGTAGAGGATGCCTCTATCGTCATGGCCATTGGACATTTGGCGGCAACGGATTTGGGACTGGGCTCTTGCTGGATTCAGATAAGAAACAGACAGACGGCAGACGGGACATCTTCAGAAACTTTTGTCAAAAATATGCTAGGGATTCCTGCGGACTTATGTGTAGAAGGCATTCTCGCTTTTGGTTATCCTGATGAGGAAAAAGAAGGCCATGGGGAGGCATCGCTTAAGACAGAAAAGGTCCACCGTAATGGTTATGGAAAAAAGTATTACAAGATAGACTAACAACAAATGGAGCAGACAAAATGACCTATTTAAATAAAATAAAAGACGTTACAGGATGGTTGATGCTTTTAATGGCGGTCCTAAGTTTCCCGATAACGACGAAAGTACCCTACGACAAGAATAAAGCTGAAGCACTCATCAAAGACAGTTATCGTCCGGTGATGACCTTTGTAGGCCAATTGGAGAAATCAGAAGATCCAATGAAATTGAAAGTGCCATCGTCTATAAAATCAGAAGAGGATTTTGTACAATTGCTGGATGGTAAAATTGACGACCATACAGCTAAAAGTATTTACGAGGACTGGATCATTGAGGAAGAAGGCATGCTTTATGCAAGTAGTGGTTATTTCATTCCAACCATGTATGAGGAGAGTCGTATCATTACAGATGCCCACATAAAGGTGAGACAGCCATTGGGGAATAAATTCTTTTATAAAAAAGATGCAAACATAGAAACAAAACTGGTGATCAAGGAAAGGCAAGACGAGTATATTACGACTTATTATAAACGGACCTACTATTATGAACTGACAGAAGGTGATGGGTGGCTGCTGGATCATGTCAATGGCACGTCCAATATCGGTTTCGTTGAAGCAGACCATAATCCTTGGTATCAGTAAAGCAGTAAGATGAACTCACCTATAAGAAAGGAGCACTTTATGCACGAGAGGCAACTGAAAAACGGTCAACCATATTTGATAAGAACAGCAACGATAGAAGACGCAAAAGCGATACTGGACTATGTTGGACAAATAGCTGGAGAATCAAATAACCTGACCTTTGGACCTGGAGAATTCAACATGACCATCGAAGATGAAATCACCTTTATAGACACTACAAATAAGGCGCCGAATCAGCTGGTACTCGTCGCAGAGCATAAAGGACAGATCGTTGGGAATTTGAATTATAGAGCCGGTGGGCGGCCGCGAATTGCCCATACTGGGGAATTTGGTGTCAGCATTTTAAAAGACTACTGGGGCAACGGCATTGGTAAAGCATTAATTGAAGAAATGATTTCCTGGGCAAAGAATAGCAACATCATCAAAAAAATAGACTTACAGGTTAGAGATGATAACACACGTGCCATTCAGCTATATAAAAGTCTGGGCTTCAAGGTAGAAGGTCATATATCGAGAAAATTCTATATTGATGGTCAGTATTATAGTGTGTATTACATGGGTCTGGAAATTGATTAATAAAAAAGATGAACCGTATAGAATAGCCGAAGGGGCTTTCTATACGGTTTTTCTATTTTAGCATACATCATTAGCAGCACGAAAAGCTGTGGTATAATAAACCCAACTTTTTATTTATGGGGGCTTTATGAAAAAATGTTTAGTCATTAGTATGGGCAGAACGACAGGTAAAACCATTGCCAATCAGCTACAGTCGATTCTTGGCGATGGCATAGAACTATCATATACACAGATGAAACGAGTAGAGGATTACACACCTGAAGCACAAGAGTCCTATGATTTGATCCTGTTTACCAGTGAAGTGTCTTACATGGGGGCAGTGGCGCAGCAGACCATTGGTATTCCATTTGTCGTCGGTGCGCGGGTCATCAATCATAAGAATATTGAAGAAATTATTTCTATTCCATCTGGAACGGAAGTATTGCTTTTAAATGATTCTGAGGATTCATCCAATGAGGCGATAGAACAATTGATCGATATCGGACTGGACCACATTGTTTACTATCCCTGTTATCCTGGTGCACGTGGGTATCCGAAATTACCGACGGTCATTACACCGGGCGAGCCTCAGTTGATGCCGCCCTGTGGTCGTGAACTTATTGATATAGGCACAAGGATACTGGATTTAAAAACGGCCTATAACATAAAGGAATTGTTATCGCTTAATAGTGCCACCCATGATAGTCTTGTGGTGTCCTACATCAAGGACATCATTGGCATAACTAAGTCAATCGATAGAAGCCGCCGAGCTGAACTGGAGTCAAAACAAGTTTTTGAGACAATCTTTGATACGGTGGACAGCGGCATCGGCTTTTTAACGAAAGACCTTGAACTAATCAAAGTGAATTCTAAGCTACAACATATATTGGGGAAAAACAAACGGGACTTATTGGGAAAGCACATTACATCGGTGATAACATCGATGACAACAAAGGATCTGGAGAGGGAGCGACTACACCTTGAGATTGGTGGAGAATCATACATCATCAACTTTGAGCAGATGTCCATGGAAGGCGAGGAAGCCTATCTTATGATGGTATACGCCGTTGAGAAAATCAAGGAAATGGATCAAAGCACCTATGGTCGTGTCATTTCAGGAGGATTGACCCATCTGAAGACATTTGAAGATTATTTATCCGTTCATCCCGATGTCGAAGAGATGCTTTCTCAGGCGGAACGATTCGCAAAGACAGATGCGACGATTACCATACAAGGGGAGAACGGAACGGGTAAGGAGATTATAGCCCAAGGCATCCATCGACATTCCTATAGAAAAAACAAACCCTTTGTACCGGTAAATATTGCGGCCATCTCTCACAATCTTTTGGAGAGTGAGCTTTTCGGTTATGAAAAAGGGGCCTTTACAGGCGCCAGCAAAGAAGGCAAGATCGGTCTCTTTGAAGTAGCCAATGGTGGAACCCTCTTTATTGACGAAATAGGCGATGCGCCTTTGGATATACAGGTAAAGCTTCTTCGTGTCCTACAGGAGAAAAAGATCAGGCGCGTAGGGGGTATAGAAGAGGTGCCAGTCGATGTCAGAGTCATTACGGCTACGAATAAGGATCTCTTGGCACTGGTGGATGAGGAGAAATTCAGGGAGGATCTGTACTTTCGATTGAATATACTACCTCTCTATACCATTCCGCTAAGAATGCGGCCTAAAGACATTAATCATTTGCTGTTATATTTCATGACCATATATTTTGAGGGTGTAGAGACCCTTGACCTTCAAGTCATGTTCGATAAGGAGACACTCTCTTTTCTAAATAACTATCGGTGGCGTGGGAATGTCAGAGAGTTGATCAATCTAGTGGAGTATCTATCCTATCTGTATGATGGCGCCCCTTTTACCATTGATACACTACCTAAATACTATCTGGCACAGACACAGCATAGTCGCCTGTTGTCGGAAGATGAACTCTGGGTCTTAAAGCAGGTGTTTTATACACCGGGGACAGGGCGTAGCAGTCTTTCGAAACTGGCTAAGGAAACTGCTTATCCTCTTGGGGAAGGTCAGATTAGACGCCTCTTGAACACACTTCAATCAGAAGAGCTTGTTGGATCTGTCGAGGGTAAACGGGGGATTATCGTCTTGGATAAAGGGAGAATGCTCTTATCAAAATACGTTTAATAGCCTGGATGTGGTTATATTTGTCCGTAAAACGGACGAAAATAGCCATCTAAAGCGCGTTCGTATTTCAAAAAAATAATAAAACCACTGCAATTACACACTTTTTAAATTTGGCATCGGTTTTGCTTTATATGTCGGTAGTTGGTATACCACATAAAAAAACAAGGGGGACGTTTAAAAATTATGTCGAACAAGCAAAAAAGAAAACCGAGTTTTATACAGGGAGTTATCCCAATCGCATTTATGATTATTGTTTTAGCAGTGGGTTATGGGAAATTTAAACTACGTACAGAACCATTATTGATTCTTTCAGCATTTGTGGCAGGCATTATTGCCAAGTCCTTAGGCTATACTTGGAAGGAAATGCAGGAAGCTATTATTGAGAAAATTGCCGCTGCAATGCCGGCAACGCTTATTCTATGGAGTGTTGGCTTCCTAATCGGGTCATGGATGTTCTCAGGAACAGTACCGATGATTATTTATTACGGTATTCAAATCGTGAATCCTAAGTTCTTACTGGTAACAGCCTTTATCATCACAGCTGTTGTTTCTACAGTAACAGGAACTTCATGGGGATCAGCCGGAACCATCGGTGTTGCACTGATGGGGATAGCAGGAGGTTTAGGGGTGTCTTTACCGGCGACGGCAGGGGCTGTTGTAGCAGGAGCATACTTTGGTGACAAGATTTCACCGCTGTCGGATACGACAAACTTAGCACCGATTGCAGCAGGCAGTGAGTTATACGAACATATCAAACACATGTTATGGACAACTGTTCCAGCAGCACTTGTATCGATTGTTATTTACTTCTTCGTAGGGCTGAAAGCTTCTGGTTCATCAACGACGCCAGAGACTGTACAAGCCATGCTGGCACAGCTTGATAGCATGTTTACATGGAATATCTTGTTGATTGTTCCAGTACTCCTTATCATTACAGGATCTGTGAGAAAATGGCCTACGATTCCAACAATGTTGGGGACAAGTCTTTTCTCGATTATCCTTGGTGTTTTCGTCCATGGCTTTACATTCAAGAACGGTTTTACGGCTCTTGTCAAAGGTTTTAACGTAACGATGACAACTTTTGAAGGCGAAGCGATTTGGGAAGTAACAAGACTGATCAATCGTGGTGGTGTTGTTTCAGTAACGGGCACAACAGTACTGATCTTCTGTGCAATGGGTTTTGCAGGCATTGTCAGCAGAACTGGTATGCTTGATGTCGTGCTTCAGAAGATCATGTCAAAAGTGCGTAAGACAACAGGTATTATTTTGGCAACCATTGCATCTTGTTTCACTGTCGCTTTTGTAACAGGTAGCTCTTATTTATCTATATTATTGCCAGGTGAATTATTCAAAGATGTTTATGTACAACGTAATTTGCATCCAAAGAACTTATCTAGAACATTAGAAGATTCAGGAACGGTTCTGGTACCGCTTGTTCCATGGTCTGCTGCTGGTGCTTATATGGCAGCCACACTTGGTGTTCCAACGCTTGAATACCTCCCATGGGCAATTATGAATTACATGGGGATTGTATTTGCGATTATCTTAGCCGTAACGGGTATGGGGATAGCGAAATTAGATCCAACAAAAGACTTTCAAGGGGAGCCTGCTGTAGACGGTGAGTAAGCCGTGCAGGTGAGACAAAGGAGAATGATGACAGATGTTACTCATAAAAAATATTGAAGTTTATAGCCCGGAGGCACTAGGCATCAAAGATGTGCTCGTCGGCGGTCATAAAATTTTAAAAATAGCAGATGATTTGTCCAAGTGGTCAGATGATGTTCAAGTAATTGATGGTAGAGGCAAGAAGTTACTTCCTGGTTTTATCGACCAACATGTACACATCACAGGCGGCGGTGGTGAAGGCAGTTTTAGAACGCGGGTGCCGGAAATCACTTTATCCAAGTTGACAAGAGCTGGCATAACAACAGTTGTCGGCTTGCTTGGCACTGACAGTACAACACGATCGGTAGAAAACTTGGTGGCCAAAGCCAAAGCTTTGAAGGAAGAGGGATTATCAGCCTATGTAATGACAGGGTCTTATGACTATCCTACGGTGACGGTGACTGGCGATGTCAAAAGAGACATTTGCTTTATTGACGAAGTGATTGGTTGTAAAATTGCCGTATCTGATCATCGTGCACCAAATATGACAGTGGATCAACTCAAGCAACTGGCATCCGACGTTCGTGTTGGCGGCATGTTGTCTGGCAAAGCTGGCACCTTGACCATGCACATCGGCGACAGTGAAGAGGGATTAAAACCCTTGTTCGACGTCCTTGATCAAACGGACTTACCGATCAAGACCATGCGCCCGACCCACGTGAACCGTAAAGAACACTTGTTGATACAGGCTTTTGAATACGCCAAACTCGGTGGACTCATTGACATGACCTGTGGCATCAAGAAGAATATGCGTCCGGCTTTGGCCCTGGATATGGCGAAAGAAAAGGATGTACCGCTGAGCAACATCACAATCAGTTCGGATGGCTATGGCAGCTGGTCCCAATACGATGAACAGGGAAACCTTGTGAAAATTGGTGTGGCGGAAGTTGATAAAATGTTCAATGAATTCCTTTACTTAGTGAAGGAAAGAAATACACCGATAACGGAGGCTCTTCAATATTTTACAACAAATGTTGCCAGAGGACTTGAACTCTATCCACAAAAGGGCTGTATTCAAGAAGGTGCTGATGGAGATCTTCTGATTATAGATGAGACCCTGGCACTTGATTCAGTTATCTGTAAAGGTCAAGTGGCAGTCTATGGGAAGGAAGTGTTGATGCGTGGCACTTACGAATCATAAGCCTATTGTCGGTATAATCGGTGGTATGGGCCCCATGGCGACCTGTGACCTTTTCAACAAGGTCATTCATCTAACGACAGCCGAAAAAGACCAGGAACATGTGCATCTGATTATCGACAATAATACGGATATTCCAGATAGAAGTGCCCACATCCTCGGCAATGGACCAGATCCAGTTCCTGAGATGAAAAAGGCCGTTACAAAGCTGATTTTCGATGGTGCAGAAGTGCTGGCCATGCCATGTAATACAGCCCACTTCTATTACGAGCGACTGGTGGACTTTGCTAAGGACCTAAAAGAGGACATCCGATTTGTTCATATGATAGAAGAAACCGCTGAACATTGTAAACGTCAAGACCATAAAAAGGTCATGTTGCTTGCAACCCAGGGCACTTATGCATCGGATATTTATAAGGCGCCTTTTGAAGAGCGGCATATAGAGCTGTTTTATCCTTCCAAAGAGGAAAGGGAAGCAGTGATGGCGGCAATCTACGCATACAAGTGTGGACAGCCTGTAGAAACAGAAATTTTCAATACTATTGCAACATCAGCGAAAAAACAAGGTATCTCAGCCATGATACTTGGCTGTACAGAATTGCCACTCATAGCAGGAGAAAGCGAAACGTTTATTTCCCTTGTAGATCCAACGGCAATACTGGCAAAGACTTTGTCATCGTTGAAATAATAGAATATACCCTTTTTCAATAAAGGCACGTCTTCGGATGTGTCTTTGTTTTATGGTGACATAAGGAGAATTTGATAGATATTTCGTTAGTAGAAGGCATTATTGTGGTATACTTATTGAGAATTACTATCATTAGGAGGCAGTATGAACGTAGATTTTCATTTATTTGTAGACAACTTCGTCTCTGCAGTGGAAGCAAAAGACAGCTATACAGCAGGACATTCAGATAGAGTAGCAGATATGACCATTCTTCTCGCCAATAAATTAGGACTTTCTGAGGAGGAACAGTTTTCCATCCATATGGCGGCACATCTACATGACATCGGTAAGATCGGGATTCCAGACGGCATTCTGTTGAAGTCGGGTAAGCTGACGACGGCGGAGTTTGAGGTGATGAAAAGTCACTCGGAAGTGGGGTATAGCATCCTCAAAAACAATCCAAACTTAAAAGTGATCTCAGAGATGATTTTACATCATCATGAGCGGTATGATGGGACGGGATATCCAAGAGGTGTTGCCGGTGAAGACATACCAAGAGGGGCACGGATCATCTCCATTTGTGATTCCTTCGATGCCATGGTGACAAGACGTACATATAAGGACAAGTCTTCAATAAAAGAAGCTATTGCAGAAATTAAGAGGGAACGTCATGGGCAATTTGACCCGGAGATAGCCGATGCCTTTATAGAATTGTTGATGGACGACATGTCGTTGACAGAGATTCGAGGGATTGTTGAGTCCTAGGCAGATATTGTAGGATGTTAAGCGCCCCAATAAGGGCGCATTTTATATTCTAATATATTGGTGTTGAAGCTTATGGAACATGCATATATAAGATTAATGAGAGTTATAACCCTTTTGGATAAATCGGCAATTGTTAAGTTAGGACAAGGGAAAAATACCGTATACAGGTTGAAATAGTCATGACTATTTCAATTGTATTTTCTATAATGAAACCTTATGAAAAGCTGTTGTTGATCAAAATATCTACAGCATCTTTTTCTAATTTAAAGGACTATGCCCCTTTCCTGACGAATAAGTCATGTTATAGAGGATTAACCAAGATGAGACGGAGGAACCCCTTATGCATGATAAAGAACAATTTGAACTGGATTACATCGATTCGTTGATGATTGTGGATCACACCTTTAAGATCGTCAATACATATAGATACAATGTACGTTTTGATCAACTGGATATGGAAAATGCCCATTCCGATTATCTTGGGCGCAATTATTATGAGGCCTATCCTCATATAGATCAGCGGGAAAGTACTATGTATCAGTGTATGAAGCACAACCGGATCATTTATTGCAAGAATCAAATCTTCAAGGATTATAGAGGACGGGTGTTTAATACCCAAAATATCACCATTCCTATCAATAGAGGTGGGAAGACCGTAGGGGTATTGGAACTCTCTAAAGACATTACTTCGATCAATGATCTTCAGGCAGTACAGAAGAGGAAATCGACACCACGCAATCATTTATCGGATATCGTACAAAAACGGGGAATCACATTTGAAGATATCCTGACATCTAATGCTGAGATGATCGAAAATATCAGGCGGGCAAAAGTTTTTATGAGTTCACCAAATCCAACCCTGATCTATGGAGAAACTGGTACAGGCAAGGAAATGTTCATTCAGGCCATGGTCAATGAAAATAAAACAGCGCGGAAACCATTTGTCGCCATTAACTGTGCGGCGGTACCGGAAAATTTAATAGAATCAACCTTGTTTGGCTCTGTTAAAGGTGCTTATACAGGTTCTCTAGATAAAGTAGGCCTATTTGAGCAAGCCCATGGCGGGACTTTGTTTTTAGATGAACTAAACTCCATGCCCTATGAAATTCAGGCTAAATTGCTAAGGGTTTTACAGGACAGCAAGATCCGACTGGTAGGTGGACATAAAGAGAAGACTGTTGACGTCAAAGTTGTAGCGGCTATGAACAGTGATCCTCTCAAAGCCATTCAGGAAAAGAATCTAAGAGAAGATTTATTTTATCGTCTCAGTAGCAGTATGATTCGACTGACGCCACTTCGAGACCGTAAAGAGGACATTTTGCTTTATGCAAACTACTTTATCAAGGGATTCAATAGACAATATCATAAAAACGTTGAGGGACTATCCAAGACCATGATGGATATATTTATGCAATATAGCTGGAAAGGCAATGTACGTGAATTAAAACACATCGTCGAAAATATGGTGAGTATTTCAGACGAAAAGATTTTGACCATCAACAGTTTACCCATTTATATGAAAGACAGTATTCAGACTGGATCACAAAAAAATAAGGACGGAGAGACGCTTCCAAAGGAACCAGTGCATTTTAAAAGCCTTCAAGAGACACTGGAAACAGCTGAACGTAGTGCTATTTCAAAGGCACTGTCCTATACCGATGGGCATATTACTAAAGCGGCAGAACTTTTAGGCATTCCACGTCAAACACTGACTTATAAAATGAATAAGCTTCAGCTGGAAAAAGTACACTTTAAATAAGAGTCCTATCCTCATTTAAAAATACCGAGCGCTAAAACCGCTCGGTATTTTTGCTGTATAACGACAAAAAAATGTCGGTAAGTTACAAAAACGACGAAAAATCGTCGCACAAGGCAAGTGTATATGAGATAACGACAAGATTTTGTCAAAAAGCAACTAGTTAAAATGAAGAGTTTCTATGTATAATAGTAGAAGGTAGTATTTTCAAAGGATTCAGACATTAATTAAAGTTGGCACTCCTTTTGCTTTAGTAATAGATACAAATAAAAGTAAGGGGGAAACGAAATGATAATAGGGATTCCAAAGGAGATTAAGCCCAATGAATATCGGGTGGCAACAACGCCAGATGGGGTGAAATCATTAGTGAGAGATGGTCATTCAGTATTGGTGGAAAGAGGTGCTGGTGTCGGCAGTGGATTTTCTGATGAAGCGTATGAAATGGCAGGGGCAACAATTGTTTCAACAGACCTAGTCTTTAACGACGTTGAAATGATTTACAAGGTAAAAGAGATTTTGCCACCTGAATATCAGTATATGCGAGAAGACTTGATCATTTTTACATACTTACACTCAAATGCCAATGTAGAAATGACAACACACCTACTGGACAAGAAGGTAATCGGCATCTCATACGAGGATATTGAGAACAGTAAAGGTGAATTTCCCTTATTAAAACCGATGAGTGAATTGGCAGGCAAGGGTGGATTTATTGCAGCACTGAACTATTCACAGAGTATCAATGGTGGTCAAGGTAAATTGTTGGCCCGCGTACATGGAGTGACCACACCTCATGTGACTGTAATCGGCGCAGGTGCTGCCGGATTTGGAGCGGCAGAACTGGCAGTTGCTTTTGGCAACCAGGTGTCAATTCTAGACATTGATATGGATCGTCTTGAAGAGGTGAAGTACAAACTAGATCCAAATGTTGAGCTCTTGTATTCTGATAGAAAAAATCTTGAAAGTTGTCTCGAAAAGACAGATGCCATCGTTAACTGCCTGCTGTGGCCGAAGACAAGAAAAGATCATTTGATCAGTAAAGAGGATTTAAAATTAATGAAAGAAGGCTCTATCATATCGGATGTATCCTGTGATGAAGGCGGTGCAGTCGAAACATGTCGCGCAACGTCGCATGATGATCCAATCTATAAAGTGGATGGCATCATTCATTACGCAGTGGACAATATCCCAAGTGCATTTTCAAAGACGGCAACAGAGACCTTATCGACCATTACATTGCCTTATGCGATTCAATTGGCCAATGGCGGAGTAGAAGAAACATTGAGAAACAATGATGGCTTTCGTAAGGGATTATCCTTTTACAAGGGGGCAATGACGCTTAAAGAAACATCTGTGAAACTAAGCATTCCTTATCAATCACCAGAAGCAGTCTTAAATATATAAAGAGGTTGAATAGAAAAATAAACTGGGGGAGGAACAAAATGAGTATTCAGAATACAGAAACAAGAAAAGCACCTGTAGTGTCCAAACAAAAAAAGAGCAGTGTCGCTGTTATAGCGGCCATTGCAATTATTCTCGTTATTACATTTATGACTGGTACAACTTTTAAAGGGGTGGAAAATCCATCGTATGGTTTTTGGGCAATTGTACCAGCACTCGTAGCGGTGACGCTGGCTTTTATTACAAGAGAGGCCCTTTTCTCACTACTTGTCGCAGCAGTTGCAGGCGTCTTTATTCAAGGCAAAGGGCTTTGGGGACTGTCAGGATTATTTACTAAGGCACTTGGTAATGGTGACTTTATATGGGTTGTCATGATTGAAGTTTTCATTGGTGTCCTTGTCGCATTCTTCTTAAAAACAGGTTCGACGAAAGAGTTTTCTAGAGTTGTCGGCGGAAAGATTAAAGGCAGAAAAAGTGTTCAGATGATGGCTTGGTTCTTAGGCATGTTCATATTCTTCAGTGACTATTTTTCTCCTTTGTTTGTAGGACCTGTTATGAAGGACTTAACAGACAAAGCGAAAATTTCAAGAGAGAAATTAGCCTATATTTGTGACTCCACTTCAGCACCGATGGCGGTAATTATTCCTTTTAGTGCATGGGGGGTATTTATTACAGGATTACTTGTCGGTCAGGGGCCGATAGAAAATTTGGCCCAGGCGACACAGGTTTATTTCAAATCAGTGGGCTTCAACCTATATGCCATATTTGCTGTAGCAATGGTTGGTCTGATCGCAATGGGTGTTATTCCTGAATTTGGTCCAATGAAAAAAGCAGAGCTTCGAGCTCAAAATGAAGGTAAGGTACTATCGGATACCGCTTCTCCAATGATGGGCGTGGAATTATCGGATATTGAACAAGCTGAAGAGATAGAAAAACCAAGATTGTTCTTAAACTTTATTTTTCCGGTCCTTATCATCATTGGGGTAGCAGTTGGAACTTATTTATTTATGGGATCTGCAAAAACATTAGAAGCATTTATGACCGCAGTATTTTTCCTTGGTGCTATGTTATTACTTCAGAAGTTGACCATCAAAGATGTTTTTGAGACAGCGGTACAAGGAATCAAAGGAGTTATGCCAGCAATTTTGATATTGGCTCTTGCATACATTATCAATACGGTAAGTAAAGAACTGGGCGCAGCACAGTATATTATCACAGTAACAGAGTCTTGGTTAACACCTCAAATGCTGCCTGTCATTACATTCTTTACGTGTGCCTTCATCTCATTCTCGACGGGTACCTCGTGGGGGACATATGCCATCATGATTCCAATAGCAGTACCACTGGCATTCGCCTTTACAGGTGCAACGGTAACGCCGTTAGTGTATGCAACAGTTGGTGCAGTCGCAGGTGGTGGTGTATTTGGAGACCACTGTTCACCGCTGTCGGATACAACGATACTGTCATCCTTCGGTGCGGCTTCTGACCACATCGATCACGTTAAAACACAGTTGCCATACGCATCGGTTGCAGCAGGTGTAGCGCTTGCTGTCTACATGGTCATTGGGGTAGTGATGTAGAGAAATAAGTAATAAAGCTTTTATTATAATAGAGATATAAGTTATGAGAAACCACACACCTATTGGGTATAATAGTAATATCATTAGGTGGTGTTCGTATGGATAAATCGGTAACTAAAAAATTGATCTTAATAGGCGTCGTACTTTTTATGGGACTTAACGGTCTTCTTATATTTTTGATGCAAAGGCAAACTGAAGAAGCCTTTGTCGAAATGAGTGAGGAATTGGTGAGTCAAACAGCCTACGCATTGCGATATTGGATGGATGATCAGATCCGATTTGCTCATTTAATCGCCAATAGCCAAGTCATCAAGATGTTTACCGTAAGGCCTGAGAATGAGACCTTGCGTGAGCAGGCTGAAAACGAGTTGATTCGGTTGAATGACCGTTATGACTTTTACGACAGTATGCCGATTACTCTTGTAAGGGATCAGCCTATATTAACAGTTAGAGGTGGGACCTTAAGAACGATTGAAAATGGTCAAGTAATCTTAGATGCAACAGGTATTTCCAATGTGGGTATCGCTGAATTACCAGAAGAAGATATTCAACAAATTGTTGACGGTGCGCCATTTGTTATTGGGAATCTCCATCAAAGCCATTTAACAGACAATATTGTATTTGATGTAAGCGTTCCAGTATATGATAGGGAAGAAAATATTGTAGGGATTCTTACCTTGGCAACCCATGTAAAACATTTTACCAAAGTATTTGTCGACAACAAGGCTATTGGTAAAACTGGGTATATGTTCCTGATAGATTATCGAGGAAATATAATTGCGCACCCTGTACATGAATATATTTTAAATGACAGCACAGAGATTGTGAATCAATCAAAAAAATTGATATCAAGGATTGAAATGGAGGAAGATACTTTTGTTGAGAATTTTCTTGGTGTAAGGAAATTCTATTATGGACAGAAGGTGAGTATTCATGGTGACACCACTGATTATCATAACGATTATTATATCGTCGTCACTCAAGACTGGCTGGAAACAATGGAGGGAGTCTTTGCTATTTCTATGTGGGTCTTTGTCTTGACCCTTATCACAGGTGTTTTGCTCTTTCGGATCAACCTGCTACTTACAGAAACCCACAATCGGAAGCAACATGAAGACCAGTTGGTATCAATGAATAAGATGCTTGAAGAGAAAGTGGATGAACGGACTAAGGAACTAAAGCGATTGGCGGTGACAGATGGGCTGACAGGCCTATACAACCACCGGCATAGCCTGGACCTGCTGGGCAATATGTTGAATACGTCTGATAGTAGACAACGTCCTATCACTGTCTTGTTGATGGATCTTGATTTTTTCAAAATCATCAACGACACTTATGGTCATCAGGCAGGAGACGAAGTTCTAAAGAAAGTGGCGACAGTTACAAAGAACGTGATACGCCAGGATGACTTTGCTGGGCGTTATGGTGGTGAGGAATTCATCGTTGTACTGGATAATTGTAGCCAAGAAAGGGGGCGCCTCATTGCAGAGAGGATACGCTCCACCATCGAAGCCACGACATACGAACAAATAGATAAGACAATCACCATCAGCATTGGCCTTGCTACTTGGCGTGGTGAATCGGTAGTGGCACTGGTAAAGAAGTCCGATGAACTACTCTATCAAGCTAAAAGAGATGGGCGCAACCGGGTGGTTGTTGGGTAGCAAATAAATAGATAAAAGAATTGGGCCCTGTGGGATTCCATGGGGCTATTTATTATGGGAAAACCCATTATATTAAGAAAGACTTAAATGTATAAAATGATGGACAAAAAATGTCCCCTATCTGCTATACTGGGAGGGAAAAATAAATTTTTGAAACAAAAATTCAATATTATGATGGTAGGGGGATTTTTATGGATTCATTAATGAAAAAGACAAACAAAACGATGATGAACATACTCTGGTTTTCGGCAATTGCAGAAACACTTTATATTTGGTTTTTATCGGATACCGCTCTTGTCCAGAAGATTATCATTACAGCAATCTTCTTTACACTGGCTTTGGTGACAACAACCATGCGTGTAAAGGCCTTTTATCCAGAGCGAATCAAGTATGTCATGTTGGTGGCACTGGCCATGGTCAATTTTGTCTTTATTTATATGTTTACGGACTTAAATGGCATTATCACCGCCTATTTGATGGTACTGCTCATGGGCCTGTATCAGGACTATAAGTTAGTTGTTGCAGAAGGCATACTCTGTGGGGCCTTTATATTTATGGGCTACCAACTTCCTGGAGCCGAGCGCATGTTTGGGGCATTCTTTGATACGTCGGGTCTCATTAATATCTATTTTACGTTTTTCCTGTTTATCTATTTCGTCTCTACTTTGTGTGTGACCAATTCCCGTTTAAGAAAAGATGTAGAACATGAACGAGAGACATCAGAACTTGCCAAGACACAGCTTGAAAATGTATTTGCAGTCATTAGGGAATCCATTCAATCACTGACGTCGGCATCGGATATTTTAGGTAAGGATATTCATACGACCCACGACATTACCGATGAATTCCTCAAAGCTTTTCAGGAAATATCCACACAATCCCAAACACAAATTCAGATTTTAAATCAAGTGAATAAGGACCTGTTTGAGCAAAGAGAACAACTGGGTAAAGTCAACGATGCAACAGGAGAAATGTCCCAGTTCTCGTCTAAGAGTTTACAAGAGTTACAAACCTCAACAGAAAACATGAAGCTCCTCGTGACAAGTATGAGCCATGTGACTTCAGATACAAAATCAGCCTATGATCAGAGTTTGGCGCTTAAAGAACATACGGACAGCATTGGGAATGTCTTGACCTTTATTAATAGCATCAGTGAGCAAATCAACCTCTTGGCCCTCAATGCGTCGATTGAAGCGGCAAGAGCTGGTGAGCATGGCTTAGGCTTTGCAGTCGTTGCTCAAGAGGTCAGCAAGCTGGCAGAGGAGTCTCAAAAGTCCACGGTTGAAATCTATAATATCTTGAACTTGATACAGGTAGAAGTAAAGAATCTAACCGCAGAAATGCAGAAAATTCAACACAGCGTCTTAGAAGGCAAAAACCAAATGGATGTGGTGTCCACGGTGTTTGACGCCATTGCCAATAATTCCAATGTCATAGCAGACAAATCTACCATTGTAAAATCAATGGCAGGTGATGTAGAGGCATTTTCCAATAATTATGCCGGCAAGGTTCAAGAAGTGGTAGCATCTTTTGATAGAAGCAACGAAAGAATTCATGTGCTTGATGGCATTGCGGCAGAACAAGAAGACAAGGTGAATAGTATCGTTTCATCCAATAAAGAGGTCAAAGCAATCATTAACAAATTAGAGGACATTGTTTCTTAAAATAGTGACATATACAGAATCCCTGGAAGTTAACTTTCCAGGGATTTTTTTGTGACAAGCAAGGTTGCTGGCTGTTCTAGAAAGAAAAATTTTCCACTATAATTCACATAATATGGAGAATTGGGCAAAATGTTTGATATACTGGAATAAGCAATTGGGAAATTCTACATAGACAAACATGAATATACATAGGATACAGTGACATCCACAGGAGGGCAGATGTTCAATAAAAACAAAGTCAAAGCAATAGGATCCATTTTACTTATGGCAGTATCAATCATTTTAATGAAAGAATCACCCCGTTATGGCGCTTTAGGGGATTATCTTCTTGAAGCAATGGGTATCGCTTCGTGGACAAGTGACAATACTGGCGGCCACTTGACAGTGATTTACTTACTGGTGGTGCTGATGTTTTCCATCATCTTTACGCGCATTTATGTGATTGACCACTATAAGGTCAAATGGAGCAGTGCCCTGTTTTATGTCATTGTGCTTATTAGCTTGATGAGCCATGTCGTAGACAGTGTGATTACAAACATTAAATCAGACGCCGACGGCCTGCAAAGCATTGAATACATAGACGAAGGCAATGTTTTTGAATACAAATGGCGTGACGGCGTACTAGAAGACTTCGTGATGGTTTTTACCCTTAAGAACTACAGTGATGAAGACCATGACTTCTTAGTGACGATAGACAGTCGTTGGATGCGAGGAGATGGCTTGGACCCCATACAGATACTGAATAAAGACGGCACTGTGGCAAGCTTTAGCTTGTTCGAGCATCAGGAGAAAACATTTGTTATTACCCCTTATAAATACACTTATAGCGGTGGTAAGACGTTCGACAATGGCGGTGGCAACAGTAGCATTCAAGAAGTTATATTGACCAGTGATGACCAAGAGGTCAAGCTTTCTAATAATGATTTTTTTGGCACCCTTATGACAGACTAGATGATGGAGCGACGAATGAGAAAGTATACACCCTTTAAAATAATCCTGCTGATAGCACTGACCCTCTTTTGGTCCTATCAGTTTTATGACCACATACACATAAAAAGAATTGAGAACTACCTAAATGCCTTCAGCAAAAGTGACCACTGTAAGGTGACCATGGCAAACGGAGAACGCATTCTTATCGATGGAGAATACTGGGCTAACATCAAAGACAAGGGGGTCCATTTCACCATCTTCGATAAAGGCAAGAATACATACAGAGACCAAGAGCTGGATGACCTCATGACCTTGGATCTCTACCAAGGGGAACGTCATCTTATGACAATCCTCATCAAGGAACTAACCTCTTCAGAAGAGAAGATAAAGAAGCTAGATGCCCTGGCAAGAGAGAATGAAGACAATCCTTTAAGACGTTACTATGACGAGATAGGGGACAGAAAGATTGTCACCATCGGGGATGGCGTTTATTCTCTAGGTATGTACACATTCTTAGGCAACCTATTTGAAGAATTAGAGGTGTTTATCGATGAAATTGAATAAAAAGAGACTGGAGAAAATAGGTGTTTTCGCCTTTCTTTATATAGGCATCTTGTATGCCGTCGTTGTGAATGGCTTTGGCATGAACGCCGAGCCTTATGACAGAACCTTTGAAGGCATAGAATATAGGAACGAGTCCTCAGAATACACGGTGATGACTGTACATATGAAAGGCAAGTTTTCTAATCCTATGATTGGAAAGAGTCGCTTTGTCGGCGACCTTACTTATAAGGGCAGAACTTATACAAGGCGTTTCGATATCGAAAGTGACACCTTCATTGATATCTTTGATGAAGCCAATTATACAGGTGCCAATGCCACCTTGGGCTATCTCTGCACCGACAGCACCATGGACAGCATCACCCTCCTGATTATGGAATACGATGACAGCTATCATAAAGGTTGGAGCAGTAGTGATGGACTGATATTCACTGGAGATGCATCTACCATTGAAGAAGCGAAAGCGTTGACTGTTCAGAATGTTGAGGGGACTTTTTTTGATGGGGTGATTGAGTAGAGGATAAATAGTGAAAGGGGATCATTATGGCGGAACTTGGGAAGATAGAAGTTTTGAGTATGAGAAAACAATGGGAAAATGAAGAACATAATTTTACACCATGGTTAAGGGATAACATCAGCTACTTATCAGAAGTTGTTGGTATTGACATTGAGATAGACGAAATAGAAAAAAACGTCGGACATTATGAACTTGATATGCTCGGCCATATTGAAGGTACAAATGAAATCGTTGTGATTGAAAATCAATTAACGAGTAGTGACCATAAACACCTTGGCCAATTACTTACATATGGTGCAGGCCTTGATGCTACTATAAGCATTTGGGTAACACCATTTATTAATGACGAACATAAGCAAGCCATAGAATGGCTTAACGCTATTAGTGTTGACCAAAAGAGCTTCTTCTTAGTACGTCCTGAACTTATACGCATTGATGATTCAAAACCAGCAGTGCGTTTTTTCTTAGAGGCAGGTCCAAGTAGTTTTGGTAGAACTATCAGAGCGATTGTCGATAAAAACACACCGCGCCACCAATTTAGAAAAGAATTCTGGCAAGGTCTTCTTGATCAGTTATGTAACCATAAAAGACCGTGGGCAAAGAATAGAAGCACCACTTCGGATAGTTGGATGACGTTTAGTTCTGGTCACAAAGATATATCTGTAGGTGTTAGTATGGCGATGAAGGAAAGACTTAGAGTTGAAATTGGATTTACAAGTCGTGATAAGGTAACAAACAAAGAGAATTTTCAACGTTATAAAGATAAGAAAGAAGTGATTGATCAGAAACTAGATTCGAAAGCTAAATTTGAATTATTAGAGGATAAGATTATGTCACGCATAGCGGTATACAAAAAATATGATAAACAGAAAGCACTAGATGACCAAGACTATAGAGAAGAATTATATAAGTGGTACGAAACTATGTTGGAAACAATGTATGAAATCGTAAATGAAATAAAGTAGGTGACACATGGAGTTCCTAGAACTAAAAGAATTTATTGAAAACAAAATGCGCATGAGTCATATTTATCAACCACTGCTGATAATGACTTTACTCGAAAATGATAATGCAGCAACGCTGAGACAACTGGCAATAGAGTTTGTTGGCAGGGACGAAGTGCAAATAGATGAATATAAGAGGCGTATTAAAAATATGCCAGTCAAAGTATTGAAGAAACATGAAATTATTCAACAAAGTGGGCAACTTGTTGAACTGAATATCAACAGTTTATCCTTAAAAGAACGCTCGGAGTTAAAACTACTTTGTGAACAAAAGATACAAGAATTCATCATGAAACGGAACATTGGTGTCTGGGACTATAAGTTGATGGACAACCGTAACCTGAGCGACAAATTAAGAGAACGACTCTTGATAGAAGCAAAGGGGAGATGTGCTCTTTGCGGTCGGACAAAGAATGAAGACCAACTAGAAATAGACCACATTCAACCGGTATCAAAAGGTGGTAAAACCATCTACGAAAATCTACAAGTACTTTGCAAGAAGTGCAATGCGACCAAGTCTAATAAACACAATTATGACTTTAGAGACATGGTTATGGAAACCAATAATGGCTGTTTGTTTTGCGAGTGTGGAAGTGACAAATACATATTGGAAAATAAGCATGCCTATGTCATAGAGGATAAACATCCAGTGACAACAGGCCATTCTCTTATTATTCCTAAACGACATGTGTCGGAATATTTTGATGTATCACGAGAAGAAAACAACAGTCTTTTTGAACTGGTTAAGATAAGAAAGAAACAACTGATGGAGCTAGATGACGCTATAGAAGGATTTAACGTAGGCATGAATGTGGGTCAAGTCGCAGGACAGACTATATTCCATGTGCATATGCATCTCATTCCTAGAAGAAAAGGGGATATTGATGATCCTACTGGTGGGGTGAGAGGGGTTATTCCTGAGAAGAGGAAGTATGTGAGGTATTAAAGTGTTAAAAAATATTAAAATGATCATTAGAAATATAGGCAAGAAAATTGAAGAATTTAATGAAATTGATATGGTGAGTTCAATGGAAGAAGATGTAGAACTGCTCAAATCGCTGTTAGATAATACAGAGGATGAAGATCAACGGAAGGAACTGGCACTAAAGTATAAACTTTTTGAAGCTGGTCGTTTTGGTGAAGAAAAAGTGCTTTATGAATTAAAAAACGCTGATATTCCAATGTACTGTTTAAAAAATGTTAGATTGAACTATGACGATAAAATGGCTCAAATCGATTTTTTTATTATTACAAATAGCTTTATGTGTGCATTAGAAGTTAAGTCGCTCACGGGTGATATAAAAGTACATAACGATGGTCGGTTTGAACGGTTTATAAAAACAAAGAATGGGAAATTAGTTAAAAGAGAGGCGATGTACAGTCCAATAGAGCAAAACGAGCGCCATGTACGTTTGATCGAAAAGCTACTAAAAGACAAGGAAATTATCAAGTATTGTCCGATTTATCACCTTGTTGTGCTATCCAATGCGCAAGGGAACCTAGATATGAAGTACGCACAGAAAGAAATGAAAGACGTAGTCGTACGTGTAGATCAATTAAGAAAAAAGCTCATCGAATTAGATAAGCGAGAAACTAGTATCAACTTAATGGTCGAGGTAATGGATAATGCAATTGAAGCGATAACTGAAAATGACAAGTATGCAAATGAACAATATGTGAATCCTATGATAGAAAAATACAGTGCGATAAATGAAGTTAAAGTTGATAAAGATCAATTAAGACATGCATTGAAAATATACAGAACCACTAAGGCACAAGAGTTAGGGCTCAAACAATATGCGGTTTTTTATAATGAACATCTAGAAGATTTAATAGAAAAAATGCCTAAGAGCAGTGCAGAATTGGCAACGGTTAAAGGATTTGGTGATGTTAGAATTTCTAAGTATGGTGAAGATATTATTCGTATAATTGAGAATTGTTGATGGGATTGTTTACACATTAAATTATGGTTTGGGTGTAAAACTAAGAAAATTCCAATAAAAAACAAATGGCGAAACGTAGTCTGTGAGCTAATCTTCAGGCTTTGGTTGTAAAAAGTGGTAAAGAGTAATAAAGGGCTATAGTAGTTCTATAGTATACAGATTTATTATGGAGGATGAACAAAATGACTATTAATGAATAAGGGAGAATACTAGCTGATAGGTTGGAAATGCTATGAATGATGAACAGGTAGTTCACATCCATCTGTTTAATATTAAGTATGGAAAGGGAATATTGAGTAATGGTTATGAAGCAACTGGTCTAATCAATCTATTCAAGGACTTTGCAAAAAAAACATGCATTGCCATATCAAATGAGCGTAAACAATAAGATATAAAATAAAGGAGTATTAGAATGGCATTAATTAATTCAAAAAGGTTAGAAAAAATTGAAAAAGAGAAATATAGAGTTCATAAAGAGGTAGAGGCGACATATTCTATTTTTGAAGAAGACAATAAAAGATACTATCAAATAGACACTTATGGGTCAGATGATAGAAAAATGACAGGTAAAATTAGTCAGTCTATTCAAATGTCAGAGACTACATTAAAAAGCATTATAAAACAAATGGGTATTGAGTATGGCAAGTAATAAATCATATTACCTTACTCGTCTTAATAATAAAACTGAAAAGGATGGCATAGATTATTTAGTTGAAAATGATTCATGTATTTGGAGTGTACAAGGTGAAGATAAGAAAAATCTAATGGATTTATTCGGTATTAACAAGAGATTTAATAGGTCTTTTGATTTAATCAGAATTGAAGGAACAGATAATTCTCAAAAACTAAAGTTAACTGATGAAATTGACATTACTTTTATTGAACTTAAAACAACAAAGAAATATTTGAAAGATTTTCCTAGAGGATTCTTTTTTGGAGCTACTGAAAATGAGTTCCAGTTAGCGAAGGAATTAGGTAATAAGTATAAATTCTGTTTCGTAAGTTTACATGAAAATAGTCAAAAACATTGTTACCTTTCACTCGAAGAAGTTGAGAAAATTATTAAGACTAAAAGAATCCAATATCAAATTAATTTATAGCAATTAACCATATGTTTAGTTATGTAGGTTATTAATAGATTTTGAAAAGACTAAAAGATATCACGGACTGTCACACCATATAACACACAGTTCACAACAACATTTCTAAGCTTCTTTTTCTGATGTTTCGCATTTCATCACTAAAGGCACATACTTGTATGATTACAGGCCGAACTGACATCGTGAACAGCAAGAACAATAGTATATCTGGTGTTGATATTACTCTTTTCAGTCATATCAATAAAAATTCTACTGCCAAGTTGAGGTATAAACAATATTACGAAAAACTTTGAATAGTTTGAAGTTGTAAAAAATTATGTTATGCAAGATATTGATGAGTCAGAGCAAGTGATTGAAGAGATTACTATTGAATTAAATAATGAGGTTTATGATATTTTGTTGTAGTGTTCTGATAAACTTGAATTGTAACGCCTTGTTATAGTTTGGTATAATCCATCTATAAAAAGGAGTGTACAATGTCAAATAGAAAATATGATGATTCAATCCGAAAAAAGGTTTTAAGACTTCATCTTGAAGAAGGTAGAACGATTAAAAGTTTAACTGCCGAATATAACCTAGGCAACAGTACAATAAGTTACTGGTTAAAGAAACACCGTGAAGAATGCAAAATAAATCCTGAGCTAAAAAATGAAACTGACCAAATGGAAGAAAACCGAAATTTAAGAAAGCGTCTCCAAGAACTCGAAAAGGAGAACCAATTCTTAAAAAAGGCAGCAGCATTCTTCGCGAAGGAAATAGATTAAAAGCATACAAATTCATTGATGAATATAAACTGATGTTTGGTCTTCGATGGTTACTAAGGCAATTTAAAATTCTACCAAATGCTTATTATAACTATTTGAAAAATAGAAATCACAAGGCCAAAGCACAAAAATTAGCACTCATGAGTGAAATTCGAGAACTCTATCACGATCACTGTGGAACTCTTGGTTACAGGCTTATTAGTGACTTACTTGCTAGAAGACATGTATTTTGCAGTTATCCAACAACTTATAAGTACATGAATGAAATGGGCATAAAAGCAACGTCACAAAAGAAGAAGCTTAAATATACCAAGGGGCTTATTCATAAAACTTTTGGAAATTTATTAAACCAAAATTTCACGGCAAAGCAACCTAATGAAAAGTGGTGTACTGATTTTACTTACTTAGAACTATCAAATGGTAAAAAGAGATATAATTGTTCAATAATAGATTTGTATGACCGCAGTGTTGTTGCTAGTCAAAACAGTCAGTATATCGATAGTAAATTAGCAATAACAACACTGAAATTAGCGTTGCAAAAGCATAAACCGACAAATAAATTAATTCTGCATAGCGATCAAGGCGCACAATTCGCGTCATTATCATTCACTGAATATTGCAAAGAAAATAGTATTGTTCAGAGTATGAGCAAAGCAGGATGTCCGTATGATAATGCTCCAATGGAGCGTTATTATAATACGCTTAAAAATGAATTTACAAATCACTACTCATTTGAAACAGATTATCTCCTTAATCAAGCGATTAGTGATTTTGCATATGTTTGGTACAATCACCAAAGGCCCCACACATATAATAATAAAATGACTCCATCAGAAGCAAGGAGTGCATATATTAGTCAAACTATATGACCGTGTTACAATTTTGCTTGACTAGGACAG